>PPYE01661761.1_pt1 | contig 72242 bp, 63 predicted proteins | sample 1559881 | NCBI WGS metagenome assembly PPYE01 (sample SAMN08240022, study PRJNA423297) | Human gut metagenome, whole genome shotgun sequencing project. | reverse complement strand
GGTGGGTGAAAGACCTTAGGACCCGCCCCGATATGAGCATAAAAGTGGGATGATAATCCCACGATATGCGAATATTGGGGAGGATTGTGGGAGTGCGTAGCACGGAGTAATCCGTAGGCATCAAAGTCGGGGGCTTTTGACCCCGACATCATATTTATTTTAATGCAGATATCGATACAAGTCATTTCTGACGCGAATCCCGGGGTATTATTTAAGGACAGAGTGAATATGGACAGTTAGACAGTTTCTGACAGGATCATTTATTAATTTTTTGAAGAATACGTCAGATTTTATGAAAAGAAAGGAAAAGATGTATGACACGTGAAAGATATGAATCTTTGCCGCTTGCAACCTTAAAAGAACTGGCAAAAGCAAGAAATATGAAAGGAGTTTCAACGCTGAAAAAAAGTGCTCTGATCGATGAGATGTTGAAGTTGGATGAGACGGAAAAGCAGATGCAGGCAAATGAAAAAGCAAAAGAAGAAGTACGGCAGGAAATGAAAGAAAAAAAGGAAGAGTCAGATATCGAGCAGCTTGACAGCGGAAAAACCGCAAAGGGTATTTTTGAACTCCATCAGGACGGATATGGCTTTATCCGCAGCGATAATTATCTTCCGGGAGAGCAGGATGTGTATGTGGCTCCGTCACAGATCAGGCGATTTGGACTGAAGACAGGAGATATCCTGACAGGAAATACAAGGATCAAGACGCAGGGGGAGAAGTTCAGTGCCCTTTTGTATGTATCTACGATCAACGGACTTCCACCGGAAGAAGCAATGAAAAGAAAAAATTTTGAAGATCTGACTCCAATCTTTCCAAATGAAAGGATCAGACTGGAAAATCCGGGATGTTCCACGGCAATGAGAGTCGTAGATCTGATTTCACCGATCGGGAAGGGACAGCGTGGTATGATCGTGTCTCCTCCGAAAGCAGGAAAGACCACTTTATTAAAAGAAATTGCACTTTCCGTTCAGAAGACAGAGCCGGATATGCATATGATCATTCTTCTGATCGACGAACGACCGGAAGAAGTGACCGATATCAGAGAAGCAATCGAAGGTCCGAATGTGGAAGTAATCTATTCTACTTTTGATGAACTTCCGGAACATCATAAGAGAGTTTCAGAGATGGTGGTCGCAAGAGCAAAACGTCTGGTAGAGCATGGAAAGGATGTTATGATTCTGTTAGACAGTATTACCCGACTGTCCAGAGCCTATAATCTGATCGTACCACCATCAGGAAGAACACTTTCGGGAGGTCTCGATCCGGCGGCACTCTACAGCCCGAAGCGTTTCTTTGGAGCAGCCAGAAATATGAGAGAGGGCGGAAGTCTTACAATTCTGGCAACTGCACTGGTCGATACGGGAAGCAGAATGGATGATGTTGTCTATGAAGAATTTAAAGGAACGGGTAATATGGAGCTGATGCTGAATCGTAAACTGCAGGAAAAGAGAGTGTTCCCTGCGATTGACATTCCGAAGTCCGGTACGAGAAGAGAGGATCTGCTGCTGGATAAAGAGGAGCAGGAAGCTGCCTATATTATGCGGAAAGCCATGAATGGTATGAAAGCAGAAGAGGCTGTGGACAACCTTCTGACCATGTTCTCAAGAACAAAAAATAACGAAGAACTGGTACAGCAGATTATCCGTCAGAAGTTTATCTAAAAAAGTATTGCAAAACAAAAAAGTCTGTGGTACAATTAGAAAGCTGTTTAGAGAAATTTATAAGTAATTTAAAAATAGAGAGGTGAAAATCATGCGCGAAGGTATCCATCCTAATTATTATCAGGCAACTGTAACCTGCAACTGCGGGAACACTTTTGTAACAGGATCTACAAAGGAGAACATCCACGTAGAAATCTGCTCCAAGTGCCACCCATTCTATACAGGTCAGCAGAAGGCTACACAGGCTCGTGGCCGTGTTGATAAGTTCAACAAGAAATATGGTATTAAATAAGAGCAACAGATCGGAGGCTGAGGTGGAATCATCTCAGCTTCTTTTTTTGTCAGGCATACGACAAAAAGATCCATGGGATCTTTTCAGTTAGGAGAAAATATATGAAATCATCGAATATAGGTGGACAGGCAGTGCTGGAGGGGATCATGATGCGGAACGGCGGAAGATACTCTGTTGCAGTCAGGAAACCGGACGGGGATATCGAAGTGGATATCCGGCAGTACAAAAGTATCATTCCATGGAAGACACCTCTGAAGATCCCTTTTATCAGAGGCATTTTTAATTTTGTGGATTCTCTTGTCCTTGGAATGAAGACGCTGACTTTTTCAGCAAGTTTTTTTGAAGAGGAAGAAGAGGAGCTTCTGACAGAAGCTGAAGCGAAGAAACGGGAAAAAAATGAAAAGATCATGATGAACCTGACCGTAGTTCTTTCGGTGATCATAGCGGCGGGATTATTCATGGTGCTTCCTTATTATTTAAGTGGGCTGGTAAAGCATTATACCGATTCAAGAATGGTCATGACTGTCTGCGAAGGACTGATCCGTGTCGGATTATTCCTACTATATATTGCACTGATCTCACGGATGAAGGATATTCAGAGAACGTTTATGTATCATGGAGCAGAGCATAAATGCATTAACTGTATTGAGCATGGACTGGAACTGAATGTGGAGAATGTGCGGAAGAGTTCCAGACAGCATAAACGCTGCGGGACGAGTTTTCTGTTCTTTGTCATGATCGTGAGTATTATTTTCTGCTTTTTTATCACCGCCCAGTCACAGATCGCAAGAGTCCTGATCCGGCTTGCACTGCTTCCGGTGATCGCCGGGGTATCTTATGAGATCATTAAACTTGCAGGAAACAGTGAAAATCCCTTTGTGAACTTACTGAGCAGACCGGGAATGTGGGTTCAGAACATGACGACCAAAGAGCCGGATGATGATATGATCGAAGTGGGAATCCGGGCAGTTGAGGCAGTCTTTGACTGGAAGAACTGGCAGAAGGAGAATCTGTAATGTGCAGGGAAAAGGCCGGTGGGCAAGACGAAATGCGGATGCTCAGAGCGATGTATGCTGAAGGAGAAGAGCGGCTCCGGCAGGCGGGAATCGAAGAGGCAGGACTGGATGCGTGGTATCTGCTGGAATTTGTCACAGGTGTGGATAAGGCACATTATTATATGGAGCCGGATCGCAGGATGGAACAAAGCGTGGCACAGGAATATGAAAAAGTGGTGAATCTGAGGGCAGAGCATATCCCTTTGCAGCATATTACAGGAGTACAGGAATTTATGGGGCTTGGATTCCGGGTCAGCGGAGATGTCCTGATTCCAAGACAGGACACGGAAGTGCTGGTGGAAGAAGCCCTGAAGCGGCTGGAACAGGGAAAAGTCCCGAAGGAAAAGGAGACCGTCCGAATGCTCGATCTATGTACCGGGTCGGGGTGTATCCTGATCAGTATCCTGTATTATGCCGCAAAAGAAAAAATACAGATACAGGGAACCGGTGCAGATATTTCAGAAGCTGCTTTACGCATTGCAGAAGAAAATCTGGATTTGCTGGAAGAAACCGGAAATAAAAGTATGGCAGAACTTCTGGAAAGCGATTTGTTTGAACAGGTGGACGGAACCTTTGGAATGATCGTCTCCAATCCACCGTATATCAAAACCTCTGTGATCAGCGGACTCCAGGAGGAAGTCAGGCTGCATGATCCGTTTCTTGCACTGGACGGGAAAGAAGATGGTCTGTTTTTTTACAGAAAGATCATTGAAGAAAGCAGAGCATATTTGCAGAAGAATGGAGTCCTCCTCTTTGAGATTGGATATGACCAGGGAGAAGCAGTTTCGGAGCTGATGACGAAAGCGGGGTACGGTCAGGTTGTGGTAAAAAAGGATCTGGCAGGACTTGACCGCATCGTCTGTGGCGTGTACACTGAGTAGAGAAATGTAAGAAGTAAAAGAGTAAAAGAGAAGAGTAAAGGATAGAAAAGATGTTTGACAGATTAGATGACCTGCTCATCCGTTATGAGGAAGTAATGGGTGAGCTTCAGGAACCGGATGTGGCAAATGACCCGGAGCGGTTCAGAAGACTGATGAAGGAGCAGAGTGATCTGGCTCCGATTGTAGAGGCGTATAAAGAGTATAAAAACTGTAAGCAGAATGTAGAGGAAAGTCTTCAGCTTCTTGAAGAGGAGTCCGATGAGGAAATGAGGGAGCTTGCAAAGGAAGAACTCAGCGGATCAAGAGCAAGGATTGAAGAACTGGAACAGGAACTGAAGATCCTGCTTCTTCCAAAAGATCCGAATGATGATAAGAACGTCATCGTGGAGATTCGTGCCGGTGCCGGTGGAGATGAGGCGGCATTATTTGCAGCAGAGATCTACCGTATGTACGTGCATTATGCGGACAGCCGCAGATGGAAGACAGAGATGATCTCGCTGAATGAGAACGGGATCGGCGGTTTTAAAGAGTGTGTCTTTATGGTCACAGGACAGGGAGCATATTCCCGTATGAAATACGAAAGTGGTGTCCACCGTGTCCAGCGTGTGCCGGAGACAGAAAGCGGTGGAAGAATCCATACCTCTACGATCACGGTTGCAGTGATGCCGGAGGCAGAGGAAGTCGATGTAGTGATTGACGAAAAAGATATCCGTATTGATGTGATGCGTGCATCCGGAAATGGAGGACAGTGTGTCAATACAACCGATTCAGCGGTACGACTGACCCATTATCCGACCGGGATCGTGATCTACAGTCAGACGGAAAAATCGCAGCTTCAGAATAAAGAAAAGGCATTCCGTCTTCTGCGTTCCAAGCTGTATGATCTGGAACTGGAGAAGCAGCAGGCATCTGAGGCGGCAGAGAGAAGAAGCCAGATCGGTACAGGAGACCGTTCAGAGAAGATCAGAACCTACAACTTCCCACAGGGACGCGTGACAGATCACAGGATCAAGCTGACTTTGCATAAGCTGGACAGTATTCTGAACGGCGATCTGGATGAGATCATTGACAGCCTGATCGCAGCAGATCAGACAGCCAAGCTGGCAAAGATGGAAGAATAGGAATGGATTCAGAAAAGCTGCAAAGAAAAGGCCGGATCAGGACGAACCGGCAGAATGATAAGAAATGGAGTGAAAGAGATGATTTCAAAGAAAATGGAAAATATGGTGGCGAACAGTTCGGCGATCCGTGCGATGTTTGAAGAGGGAAACCGCCTTGCAAAAATTTATGGTGCGGAGAATGTCTATGACTTCAGTCTGGGCAATCCGAATGTACCGGCACCGGAGGCAGTGAAAAAGGCGATGATCGATATCCTGAATGAAGAGGATCCGATCGTACTTCACGGTTATACCAACAGCAATGCAGGATATGAAGATGTAAGACAGGCAGTTGCAGATTCTTTGAATGAACGCTTTGGCACTTCTTTTGCAGCAAAGAATATCACCATGACAGTAGGAGCAGCAGGCGGACTGAATGTCATCCTGAAAGCACTGCTCAATCCGGGAGATGAAGTGGTAGTATTTGCACCTTATTTTGGAGAGTACAGAAGTTATACAAATAACTACGACGGAGTGATCGTGGAGATCTCTCCTGATACAGCAACATTCCAGCCCAAACTGGATGAATTCAGGGAGAAACTCTCCCCGAAGACCAAAGCGGTGATCGTCAATACACCGAACAATCCAACCGGTGTTGTATACTCGGAAGAGACGATCAAAAAGCTGGCTGCCATCATGGAAGAAAAGCAGAAAGAGTTTGGCACGGAGATTTATCTCATCTCAGACGAGCCATACAGAGAGCTGGCTTATGACGGAGTAGAAGTTCCATACCTGACAAAGTACTATGATAATACGATCGTAGGATATTCATACAGCAAGTCCTTATCTCTCCCGGGAGAGCGTATCGGATATCTTGTGATCCCGGATGAGGTATGCGACAGTGAGAAGCTCAATGCAGCAGCAAATGTGGCGACGAGAATCCTTGGATTTGTAAATGCACCGACCCTGCAGCAGAAGGTAGTGAAAGCATGCCTGAATGAGCAGACCGATATTTCCTATTATGACAGAAACAGAGAAGCTTTATACAACGGACTGAAAGAGCTTGGCTTTGAGTGCATCAAACCGGAGGGAGCCTTCTATCTGTTTGTTAAGTCTCCGGTAGCGGATGAAAAGAAATTCTGTAATGCTGCAAAGAAGCATAATATTCTTCTTGTTCCGGGAAGTTCTTTTGGATGCCCGGGTTATGTGCGTATGGCATACTGCGTTGCATATGAAACAATCGTAAATTCCCTTCCGAAATTCAAAGAACTTGCGGAAGAGTATAAATAAAGCAGAGCCTGCCGGTTTATGGCAGGAACTTTACAAAGTCAGAACATGATCTGACAGTGAGAAAAGGACAGAGGTTTAGACGAATGGCTGTAAGAGCAGAACTTTTAAAAAATATACGACAGGCAGAGCCTTATGTACCGGGTGAGCAGCCGCAGAATAAGGTGATCAAGCTGAATACAAATGAAAATCCTTACCCGCCTGCTCCGGGAGTGGAGCGGGTGTTGCGTGAGATGGATACAGACAGATTCCGGTTATATCCGGATCCGGCAGCAGAAGAACTGACCGGATGCCTTGCAGAGTATTATGGGGTAGACCGGGATCAGGTTTTTGTGGGAGTCGGCTCGGATGATGTATTATCTATGTGCTTCCTGACATTTTTTAATTCCGGGAAACCGGTATTATTCCCGGATATTACCTATTCTTTTTATAAAGTGTGGGCAGGGCTGTACAAGATTCCATATGAGACACCGGCACTGGATGAACAGTTCCGCATTGTAAAGGAAGATTATTACCGGGAAAATGGTGGAATCATTTTTCCGAACCCGAATGCACCGACCGCAATTTATGAAGAACTGGATTTCATAGAAGATATTCTGGAACATAACCGGGATTCGATCGTGATCGTGGATGAAGCATATATTGATTTCGCAGGCAGATCAGCACTGGAACTGATCGACCGTTATGATAATCTGATTGTGACGCAGACTTTTTCAAAAGCCAGAAGTATGGCTGGCATGAGGATTGGTTATGCAATCTCCAACCCTGAATTGATCCGCTGTCTGAATGATGTCAAGTATTCTTTTAATTCTTATACAATGAATCAGACGGCGATTGCATGTGGTGTTGAAGCAGTCCGGGATAAGGAATATTTTGAAGAACACGTTCGTAAAATTATAGAGACGAGAGAATGGGCAAAAGAAGAATTGCACCGGCTTGGATTTGAATTTCCTGATGCAAAAGCCAATTTCATTTTTGCAACGCATCCGCAGACAGATGCCGGCAGACTTTTTGAAGCACTGAAGGCAAATGATATCTATGTCAGGCACTGGGATTCAGAACGGATCGGCCAGTATCTGAGGATCACAGTCGGTACAAGGGAAGAGATGCAGGTGTTATTTGATTTTCTGACGAAATATATTAAGGGAGAATAGTTTAGATGAGTGATGCATTGATCAACTGGTTTGTAGTAAATCTCGGAGGAAAGGTTGGAAAAGAGCTGATCCTTTTTATCATCTCGATGGTTCCGATCCTGGAACTGCGTGGAGGGCTGCTTGCAGCAGGACCGACATTTCTGAATATCCCGATGTGGCGTGCGATTCCGGTCAGTATTATCGGAAATCTGCTGCCGATTCCTTTTATTCTGCTTCTGATCACAAAGATTTTTGACTGGATGAAAGGAACAAAGAGGTTGAAGCCGGTTGTTGAAAAGCTTGAAAAAAAGGCGATGAGCCAGAGTGCCAATATTGAAAAGTATGAGTTCTGGGGACTGGTTGCATTTGTGGGCATTCCACTTCCAGGCACAGGTGCCTGGACAGGGGCATTGATCGCAGCACTGCTTGGAATCCGTTTCAGAAAGGCATTCCCGGCGATCGTGATCGGTGTTTGTCTGGCAGCATGTATCATGACGATCATTTCTTATGGAATCGTTGGGGGGATATTTGGTTAAACTAACGGCAGGAAAAGGAGGCATGAACGATGCTGATGGAACAGAATGAAAAAGGAAGAGATACGATATGGCGTGTCGTAATGGCAGTGACAACAGTACTGATCCTTCTGATCGGTATTTTCTTCCTGACAAAGCTTTTTACTGCAAACCCACTGGAAGGAACCTGGAGTGATACAGAGAACGGAATGGTACTTCATATCAAAAGTGACGGAGTGATGGAGATCACGCAGGCACTGGAGGCGGAGACTGTGACAGTTCCTGTTGAATATTCAATGGACAGGAATACAAAAAGGTTTGCGGTTCATATAAAAGACGAAGAACTTGAAAAAGCGGCAGAAGAAACGAAAGATTTGACAGAGCAGGATCTGAGAGATATCGCAGATGTGATGGAAGGCACATATGAATACAGTGTGGATGAACAGGTGCTGACACTGACAGAGATGGAATATGGAAGCCAGAAGACCTTTGTCCGTGAAGAAGACTGACCGGACAGAGCTTTTGAAAGGATGAAGAAATTGTATAGAAATCAGACAAAAGAGATTCGGATCGGTGATGTAGTGATCGGTGGGAATCACCCGGTTGCGATCCAGTCTATGACCAATACAAGGACCGAAGATGTAAAGGGTACTGTTGAGCAGATACATAGGCTGGAAAAAGCAGGATGTGAGATCATCCGGTGTACTGTTCCGACAAGGGAGGCAGCGGAAGCGTTAAAAGAGATCAAAAAGCAGATCCATATTCCGCTGGTTGCAGATATTCATTTTGATTACCGGCTTGCAATCGCAGCCATTGAGAACGGAGCCGACAAGATCCGGATCAATCCTGGAAATATCGGTACAAAAGAACGGGTTCAGGCGGTAGTTGACAAGGCAAAAGAATACGGTGTGCCGATTCGTGTCGGGGTGAACAGCGGATCCCTGGAGAAGCCGTTAATTGAGAAATATGGCGGAGTCACCGCAGAGGGAATTGTAGAGAGTGCTTTGGATAAAGTGCATATGATCGAGGAGATGGGGTATGACAATCTGGTGGTCAGTATCAAGTCTTCGGATGTTCTGATGTGCGTCAAAGCACATGAACTGATTGCGGAACAATGTCCTTATCCGCTTCATGTCGGAATTACAGAATCCGGTACCGTATATTCAGGGAATGTAAAATCTTCTGTCGGACTGGGAATTATCCTGTATGAAGGGATCGGAAATACGATCCGTGTGTCTCTGACAGGAGATCCGGTGGAGGAGATCCGTACAGCAAAGCTGATTCTTAAGACTCTGGGACTCAGGAAAGGCGGAATCGAAGTCGTTTCCTGTCCGACCTGTGGCAGAACCAGGATCAATCTGATTCACCTTGCAAATGAGGTGGAGAAAATGGTTGCAGACATTCCACTGGATGATGTCAAAGTTGCAGTTATGGGATGTGTGGTGAACGGTCCGGGAGAAGCAAAAGAGGCAGATATCGGTATTGCCGGTGGAATCGGCGAAGGACTGCTGATTAAAAAGGGACAGGTCATTAAAAAAGTAAAAGAAGAGGAACTTCTCGATACATTGCGACAGGAGTTGTTGAATTGGAACAGGTAAAAAGTGAAAAAGTATTTTTTAATGTATTTCCGACGCTGAAAGTCGGGGACGAACTGCAGATGCTCTTTTCGGATGTAGAAGTTAAGAAGATCACGACTAATTCAGGTCGTGATTTTCTGCATATACATATCCTTTGCAGGCATCTGATACAGAAGAAGCAGATCTGGCTGATGGAACAGCGGATCAAGGAACAGTTATTTGGAAGAGCCGCAGTAAAGATCGAAATCGTGGAAGAGTTTCAACTGTCGGAGCTTTATACGCCACAGGCGATTCTGACGGAGTACAGGGAAAGTCTGATCGAAGAGCTGCGGCAGACCAGTGTACTTGCTGCAAATATGTTTGCAAGGGCAGATCTCCGGTTTGAAGAGGGAAATCTGATCCACCTGGAACTGCTGGACACGATCGTATCAGAAGGACGGAAAGAAGAAATCGTCACACTGGTGGAACGGGTTCTGCGGGAACGGTTCCGCATAGATGCAAAATTACTGGTAGCTTATAAAGAGACGGATCAGGAAGGCACAAGAGAGTACGATGAGCAGCGGATTCAGCAGGAAATCAATGCGATCTTTGAACGTCGTGCAAGGCAGCGTGGTGAAGAACCTGAGAGGGCAGCGGAAAATCAGGAAATAGGATCAGATACAAAGAAGAGGCAGGCCGAACCGGGTGAAAAGGCAGCAGGTGGAAAAGAAAAAGCTGCTGCAGGAAAGGAACCATCAGGCAGGAGAAAAGAATTTCAGAAGAAGGAATTTAAAAAGAAAGATTATGTACGCCCACTGAAGCTGGGAGATGATCCGAACCTCATCTATGGCAGGAATTTTGAAGATGAGCCGATCCGCTTGGATCAGGTCGTGGAAGAAATGGGAGAAATTACCTTTCATGGTAAGATCATCAGTCTGGATACCCGTGAGATCAAGAATGAACGGACGATCATCATTTTTGCGGTCAGTGATTTTACAGATACGATCAGCGTGAAAATGTTCATTAAAAATGAGCAACTGGCAGAGATTCTCGGAAGTCTGAAAAAAGGCGGTTTTGTCAAGATCAAAGGAGTCACTACCATTGATAAGTTTGACGGGGAACTGACGATCGGATCTGTCACCGGAATAAAAAAAATCGGTGATTTCACGGTCAAACGAGAGGATCTGAACCCGTTAAAGAGAGTGGAACTCCACTGCCATACCAAAATGAGTGATATGGATGGTGTTTCAGAAGTAAAAGATATCGTAAAGAGGGCTCATGACTGGGGACACCCTGCTATTGCGATCACGGATCACGGGGTAGCACAGGCATTCCCGGATGCCAACCACTATATTGAGACACTGGACAAGGACGATCCGTTTAAGGTACTTTACGGGGTGGAAGGCTATGTAGTAGATGACCTGACCAAGATCGCGGTTCATGCAGGAACGCAGACGCTGGATGACACGTATATTGTGTTCGACATTGAGACGACCGGTTTTAGTGCCATCCGGGATAAGATCATTGAGATCGGGGCAGTGAAAGTTGTAAACGGAGAGATCGTGGACCGGTTCAGTACGTTTGTCAATCCGCAGCGTCCGATCCCGTTTGAGATCACGAATCTGACCAGTATTACGGATGAAATGGTACTGGAAGCGGATCCGATTGAGAATGTACTTCCACAGTTCCTAGAATTTGTCGGGGATGGAGTCCTGGTTGCCCATAATGCTTCGTTCGATGTGGGATTTATTGAACAGAACTGCCGGTATCAGGAGATAGAATACAGATTTACTTATGTGGATACGGTGGCAATGGCGAGAGTTCTTTTGCCGACGCTGTCAAAATATAAGCTGAACCTGGTGGCGAAGACACTGGGGATTTCCCTGGAAAACCATCACCGTGCGGTAGATGATGCAGGGGCGACAGCGGAGATTTTTGTGAAATTTGTAGAGATGCTGAAGAAGGATCATATTACAGATCTTAAGGGCATCAACCGGTTTGGAGAGCGGAATGTGAATGCGATCCGCAAAATGGCAACGCATCATATCATCATTCTTGCGAAAAATGACATCGGAAGATACAATCTGTACCAGCTTATTTCAGAATCTCATATGACCTATTATGGAAGACGGCCGAGAATCCCGAAAAGTCTGCTCAATGAGCATCGGGAGGGGCTGGTCATCGGAAGTGCATGTGAAGCGGGTGAGCTGTATAAGGCAATCCTGGAAGAAAGGCCGGCAGAAACCATTGCGGAACTTGCGGACTTTTATGATTATTATGAGATCCAGCCGATCGGTAATAACCGGTTTATGATCGGGAGCAGCAAGGTGAAAAATGTCAATTCAGAGGAGGATCTGCAGGAGATCAACCGGAAGATCGTAGAACTGGGTGAGCAGTTCAAAAAGCCGGTCGTGGCAACGTGTGATGTGCATTTCCTTGACCCGGAAGATGAAGTCTACCGAAGGATCATCATGGCGGGAAAAGGATTTGATGATGCGGATACCCAGCCACCGCTGTTCCTGCGGACAACCGATGAGATGCTGGAAGAATTTGCCTATCTTGGATCTGCAAAGGCAAGAGAAGTGGTCATTGACAACCCGCAGAAGATCGCAAAAATGATAGAAAAGATCTCGCCGGTCAATCCGAACAAATGCCCGCCGGTCATTCAGGATTCGGATCAGGAACTGAGAGATATCTGTTACAGGAAAGCTCATGAGATGTACGGGGAAGACCTGCCGGTACAGGTTTCTTCCAGACTGGAAAAGGAATTAAATTCCATTATTTCCAACGGATATGCCGTTATGTATATCATTGCACAGAAACTGGTATGGAAGTCCAATGCGGACGGATACCTGGTTGGTTCACGTGGATCAGTAGGATCTTCGTTTGTAGCAACGATGTCAGGAATTACGGAGGTAAATCCACTCAGTCCACATTATTATTGTGAAAAATGTCATTACAGTGATTTCGATTCCGAGGAAGTACGTGCTTTTGCAGGAGGCTGTGGATATGATATGCCTGACCGTATGTGTCCGAAGTGCGGAGCGAAGCTGATCAAGGCGGGATTTGACATCCCATTCGAGACATTCCTTGGATTTAAGGGGGATAAAGAGCCGGATATCGACCTGAACTTTTCAGGAGATTATCAGGCAAAAGCTCATAAATATACAGAAGTATTGTTTGGTGAGGGACATACGTTCAAAGCCGGAACGATCGGAACACTGGCGGACAAGACTGCCTACGGATTTGTGAAAAATTATTATGAAGAGCGTGGACAGAGGAAAAGAAGATGTGAGATTGAGCGTGTGACGGAAGGGTGTACCGGAATCCGCAGAAGTACCGGGCAGCATCCGGGAGGAATCGTTGTACTTCCGCATGGTCACAGTATCAATGAGTTTACACCGGTGCAGCATCCTGCCAATGATATGGAGTGCGGGATCACTACGACCCATTTTGATTATCATTCCATTGACCATAACCTTTTAAAGCTCGATATTCTCGGACATGATGATCCGACCATGATCCGAACGCTGGAAGATTATATCACCTCGGATGCCATGCCGAATGAGTACAATGCAGAGCATCCGTTCATTGCGACAGAGATCCCCCTGGACGATAAGCGGGTGATCGAGCTGTTCCACGGAACAGAAGTACTGGGAATTAAACCGGAGGATATCGACGGATGTAAGATCGGAAGTCTGGGAATCCCGGAGTTTGGTACAGATTTCGTTATCCAGATGGTGCAGGATACCAAGCCTCAGACCCTGTCAGACCTGATCCGTATTTCCGGTCTGTCCCACGGGACAAATGTATGGCTTGGAAATGCACAGGAGCTTGTCAAATCAGGGACGGCAACGATTTCTACCGCAATCTGTACCCGTGATGATATCATGATCTACCTGATTAATCAGGGCGTGGAAAGTGCTCTCGCATTTACGATCATGGAAAGTGTGCGAAAGGGAAAAGGACTGAAACCGGAATGGGAAGAGGCGATGAAGGCACAGAATGTGCCGGACTGGTATATCTGGTCGTGCAAAAAGATCAGTTATATGTTCCCGAAAGCTCATGCCGCAGCTTATGTTATGATGGCATACCGGATTGCATACTGCAAGATCAATTATCCGCTGGCATATTATGCAGCTTACTTCAGTATCCGTGCGGACGCATTCTCTTATGAGATCATGTGTCAGGGGAGAGAGAAGCTGGATTATTATATGAAAGATTATAAGCGACGCAGTGATACCCTGACGAAAAAAGAGCAGGATACGATGAAAGATATGAAGATCGTGCAGGAGATGTATGCCCGTGGGTTTGAGTTTGTTCCGGTGGATCTTTATAAGGCGAAAGCAAAAATGTTTCAGATCGTGGACGGAAAACTGATGCCGTCCTTTGCAAGCATTGAAGGCATGGGAGATAAAGCTGCGGAGGCAGTCGAAGAGGCGGGAAAGGACGGGCCGTATCTGTCACTGGATGATTTCCGGCAGCGGACAAAAGTCAGCAAGACAGTGATCGATCTGATGTCGGAGCTGGGACTGTTTGGAAATCTGCCGAAGAGCAATCAGTTATCGTTGTTTGATTTTTAAAGGGTGCTGTGCTATAATGTGCATAACGCTTTTGCGGAGTAAAGTATAGTGGAGGAAATAGAGAATGTACGATTTCGATGAAATTACGAAGACGGATCCTGAGATTGCAGATGCGATAAAAGCAGAGATGGAGAGACAGAACTCCCATATTGAGCTGATCGCATCAGAGAACTGGGTAAGTAAAGCAGTTATGGCAGCGATGGGAAGTCCTTTGACGAATAAATATGCAGAGGGATATCCGGGAAAAAGATATTATGGCGGATGTCAGTGCGTGGATGTTGTGGAAGATCTTGCAAGAGAGAGAGCAAAGAAGCTGTTCGGCTGTGAATATGTCAATGTTCAGCCACATTCCGGTGCACAGGCAAATATGGCAGTTATGTTCGCCATGCTTGAGCCGGGAGACAAGATCATGGGAATGAATCTGGATCATGGCGGACACCTGACTCATGGTTCACCGGTTAATATGTCAGGAAAGTATTTTGATGTGGCACATTATGGTGTCAATGAAGATGGTGTGATTGATTATGATGAGGTACTGCGGATTGCAAAAGAGCATCAGCCGAAGCTGATCGTAGCGGGAGCAAGTGCTTATGCAAGAACGATCGATTTCAAGCGTTTCCGTGAGATCGCTGATGAGGTGGGAGCATACCTGATGGTAGATATCGCACATATCGCAGGACTGGTAGCAACAGGACTTCATCCAAGTCCGATCCCGTATGCCCACGTAACGACGACGACAACGCATAAGACACTTCGTGGTCCAAGAGGCGGAATGATTATGTGCAGTGAGGAGATGAACAAAAAGTTCAACTTCAATAAGGCTGTATTCCCAGGCATCCAGGGTGGTCCGCTGATGCATGTGATTGCAGGAAAGGCAGTATGCTTCAAAGAAGCACTTCAGCCGGAATATAAGACTTATATGGAGCAGGTTGTCAGGAATGCAAAGGCTCTTTGCAATGGCTTAAAGAGCAGAGGAGTTAAGATCGTATCAGGTGATACAGATAACCATCTGATGCTGGTAGATCTGTCCGGTACAGATATCAGCGGAAAAGAGCTGGAGAAGCGTCTGGATGATGCTCATGTGACAGCCAATAAGAATACAATCCCGAATGATCCACGTTCTCCGTTTGTGACAAGTGGTGTGAGACTGGGAACTCCGGCTGTTACGACCCGTGGCATGAAGGAAGAGGATATGGATAAGATCGCAGAGATCATCGCTATGGTGATCGAGAGCGAAGATAATGTAGAAAAAGCGAAAGCTATGGTAGCTGAGCTTACAGCAAAATATCCGCTCTGTTAAGAACAAATAAAAGAGAATAAAAAGAATGCGGAGGTAGCAGTTTGAAGTTGATTCATTTATCCGATCTGCATATTGGAAAAAGAGTGAACGAGTTTTCCATGCTGGAAGATCAGAGATATATTTTAGATCAGATTACCTCCATCATAGAGAAGGAAGCACCGGATGCAGTATTGATCTGCGGTGACATTTATGATAAACCCGTTCCGCCCTCAGATGCAGTGAGGGTTCTGGACGGGTTTTTGACTTCTCTGGCACAGAAAAAAGTGCCGGTTTTTCTGATCAGTGGAAATCATGATTCGGCAGAAAGACTGGCATTTGGTTCGCAGCTAATGATGGAAAGCCAGGTAATCTTTTCACCGGTCTATGATGGAGAACCGGTGAAATATTGTATGAAAGATGAATATGGGGAAGTGTGGATCCATCTTCTTCCATTTTTGAAGCCGGCAGTGGTACGTCATGTATTTCCTGAGGAAGAGATTACTTCTTATCAGGATGCGGTTTCCTGTGCGGTGAAGCATATGCAGATTGATCCGACAAAGAGAAACGTGCTTCTTGCACATCAGTTTGTAACCGGTGCGGCAAGATGCGATTCTGAAGAAGTTTCGGTCGGAGGTGTAGATCAGATCGCAGCAGAGACATTTCAGGAGTTTGACTATACAGCACTGGGACATATCCACAGTCCGCAGAATTTTAAAAATGGAAAAATGCGATATTGCGGAACACCACTGAAATATTCTTTTTCCGAGTGTGGACAGAAAAAGTCAGTGACGGTTGTGGAACTGAAAGAAAAAGGAACAACAGAGATCCGGGAGATCGGTCTTTTACCGCTCCGGGATCTGAGGAGTATCAGGGGGAGTTATCTGGAAGTTTCTTCCAGGGAATTTTATGAAGATACCAATACAGAAGATTATGTCAGGATTATTCTTACGGATGAAGATGATGTTGTCGATGGAATGCAGAAGTTGCGGACGATCTATCCAAACCTCATGCAATTAGAATATGATAATCAGAGGACAAGAGAAGCAAAAGAGATCACAGAGGCACAGGTGGCAGAAGAGAAAAGTGAGCTGGAATACTTTGAAGAATTTTTTGAACTTCAGAATAACCATCCCATGTTACAGGAACAGAGAGAGTTTGTCAGTGGACTGATCGGGAAACTGAAGGAGAATGAACTATGAAAGGAGAGATCAGATGAAACCTGAGAAACTGGTCATCAGTGCATTTGGACCATATGCAGGCAGGACAGAGATTGATTTTACAAAGCTCGGGGGACAGGGAATCTATCTGATCACCGGGGATACAGGGGCAGGAAAAACGACAATTTTTGATGCGATCACCTTTGCCCTGTACGGGGAGGCAAGTGGTCAGGTCAGAGATTCAGCCATGTTCCGCAGTAAGTATGCTGCGGAAGAGATAGAAACGTATGTGGAGTTTCTTTTCTCGTGGCGTGGAAAATCTTATCAGGTGATACGAAATCCTGAATATCTGGCACGAAAAAAGAGGGGAACGGGTTATACAGTAAGAAAATCCGATGCCACGCTAGTGTACCCGGATGAACGCCAGCCGGTAACGAAAGCGAAAGAAGTCACCAGGGCAGTCACGGAACTTCTGGGACTGGATTACAGGCAGTTCACGCAGATCGCCATGATCGCACAGGGAGATTTCCAGAAGCTTCTGCTGGCAGGAACAGCACAGCGTGGAGAGATCTTCCGGCAGTTGTTCCATACAGAATTATATCAGAGCCTTCAGTTGAAGCTGAAAGATGCGGTGAAAATGCAATGGAAGCAGTATGATGAGCTGAGAAGAAGTATCAGCCAGTATCTGAACGGAATCCGTTACGGACAGGAGGCAGAAGAACTCACAGAGAAACTGGAAGAGATGAAAAAGTCCGGGTTTGATGGAAGAGTTGTGGAAGGACTGGAGCTGTTACTGGAACTGACGGAGAGAGAAAAAGAATTTCTGATGCAGCTTGAACAGAAAGAAAAAGTGCTGGAAGAAAGCATTTCAGAGTCAGAAAAGAGACTACAGAAATGTATGCAGAAGCAGGAACTGGAGTCTTCTCTGCGATTGCAGGAAGAGCAGAGAGAACCGCTCCTGCAGGCAGCCGGGAAAGCGGAAGAAGAGCGGAAAAAGAATCCGGAACTGCAAAGGAAGGCGGAAGAGCTGGAAGGAGAAATCCGTAAAATCCGGGAACGGATGGAAAGAATCCTGAGGATTGAAACGCTGGGGCAGAAAGCGGAAAAGCTGGGAGAAGAACTGGAAAAAGTGCAGAAAAAGTGTCAGGAGCATACTGCACAAAAAGAGCAGCTTCAAAGAGAACTGGATCGTTTTGGAGCTTTGGAGGCAGTGAGAGAGAAATATTGCGGACAGCTTGCAAATCTGCAGGAACAGGCAGACCGGCTGGAATCTGCAAAAGATGCATATGGCACGAGGATGAAAAAAGAAGCTGCACTGACAGAAAAAATGAGGCAGTTGCAGGAAGAACTGGATAACCGGAAGGAAATGCTCAAAAAAATGGGAGAGGAGATAGAAAAATCCGGGGATGCCGGGGAGATCCGTCTGAGTCTGTATCAGAAAAAGAATAATCTGACTGTACAGTTGAACCAGGCAGAACGGCTGATCGAGGCGAAAGAAGAACAAAGCTCGTTGCAGAAAAAGCTGGAATTTACAACCGGACGTTATTTGAAAGCAAGAGAAAACTATCTTCCGGTAAAAGAAGCATACGAAAGAGAGTTCCGTCTGTTCCTGGATACGCAGGCAGGGATTCTTGCAGAAGGGCTGAAAGAAGGAATGGCGTGTCCGGTCTGTGGTTCAGTTCATCATCCGGCTCTTGCAGAAAAATGTAGCGAGGAAATTTCCAAAGAAAGCGTAGATCAGAAGAAGGCGGCAGCGGATGAGGCAGAAAAAAATGTCAGAAATTGCAGTGCAATGGCAGGCAGCCTGAAAGAACAACTGGAGCAACTGAAGAAAAAAGCAGAGCAGATGGAAAAAGATGCAGGCTATCATTTGGAAGATGCAGAGCGGGTAAAAGAACGGCTGCAGAAAGAAATCAGAAACTGTGGAGAGGAACTGAAAAAAGCAGAGGAGGCACTTGTTCAGAGAGAGAAGCTTGTAAAGGCAGAAGAACAGAAAAAAGCAGAACAGCTTCAGGTAGAGCAGTTACTTCATGAGCAGGAAAAAAAGATGGCAGAAGCCCAGGCACAAAAGAGCAGTGCAAGAGAAATTCTCTGTCAGATTCTCGGGAAAATGGAGAAAGATGAAAAGAGAAAATCTGACTCTCTGAAAGATAGTGAAGTTCAGGAACTGGCTGTATCGGCAATGAAACGGTTAAAATCCTGCACCGGAGAAATCTCAGAAAAAAAATCTGCTGTAGAACAGGAAATCCAAAGACGGGAGGAGCTGAAAAAAGAAGAAGGGCGACTCCGGGCAATCGTGGAGCAGGAGAAAGAAAAGACTGTGCAATTTCAGGCAGAGAAAAAATCTGTAGAAGAACGGATTAAAGAAGAGCAGGAAAAGAATGGGGCTGAGAGTGAAAGAGAGGAAATCTTAAAGGAGCAGATCCTACAGAAGCAGGAAGAACAGAAAAAGCTGAAAGCTCTACAGAAGAAAAACCAGCAGGAATATGAGCAGATTCTGCAGAAAAAAGCAGAAAATGAGGCCTCGATTCAGACAATCCGGGTACAGCTTGAACAACTGGAAGATGTAAATGAAGAAGAAATCCTGAAAGAGAAAAGCCGGATGACAGAAGAAAAAAGCCAGATGGCAGAAGAAAAAAAAGAACTTTATGTCAGGTATTCAGGAAACCGGGAAATCTATGATAAAGTTAATGTGCAGAGAGATCTGCTGGAAGAAGTAGAAAAGAAATATGTATGGATGAAGTCACTTGCCGATACGGCAGGCGGCAATCTGAATGGCAAGCAGAAAGTAGAACTGGAGACCTATATTCAGATGGCATATTTTGACCGGATTTTACGACGTGCAAATCTGCGTTTCATGACAATGAGCAGTGGACAGTATGAGTTAAAAAGACAGAAAGCACCGGAAGATAAAAAAGGAAAATCCGGTCTGGAATTAAATGTGATCGATCACTACAACGGCAGTGAGCGGAGTGTTAAAACCCTGTCCGGTGGAGAGTCATTCCAGGCATCTCTGTCGCTGGCACTGGGGCTGTCAGATGAGATCCAGGCCAATGCGGGAGGAATCTGCCTGGAGGCAATGTTCGTGGATGAAGGTTTCGGTTCTCTGGATGAGGAAGCACTGGGGCAGGCAATCAAGGCACTGGGAAATCTGACGCAGGGAAACCGCAGTGTGGGGATCATTTCTCATGTGGCTGAACTGAAAGAACGGATCGAAAATAAGATAATCGTGACGAAAGAGCGGGGCGGAGAAAAATTAGGCAGCAGGATTGAAATTATATAATTTCATGCTTTAACTCGGAAAAGTATTATGATATACTTAAGAGAAGCGAATGCTTAAAAAGGAGGTACAAAGGAATGATATGGGCAAAGGAAGAAACTCTGCCAAGAGAAGAGATCGAAAAGATCCAGTTAGATAAGCTGAAGACGACGGTCAGCTATATTTACGACAGAGTAAAACCTTATCGTGATAAGATGGATGCAGCCGGAGTGAAACCGGAAGATATTCAGACGCTGGAAGACCTGAAAAAGCTGCCTTTTACATATAAAGCAGATTTTCGAGATCATTATCCGGATGGACTTTTTGCGGTAGATAAAAAGGAAATCGTACGTTATCATGCAAGTTCAGGAACAACCGGCAAGCCAACTGTGGTCGGATATACAAGAAAGGATCTGGATATCTGGCTGAATAATGTGGCAAGACTGGCCTGTATGGGCGGTGCCACTGCGGATGATGTGGCACAGATCTCATTTGGATACGGTACATTTACAGGAGCACTGGGGCTTCATGGTGGACTGGAAAAGATCGGAGCGGCGGTGATCCCGATGTCTTCGGGCAATACAAATAAGCAGATCATGTTCCTTCAGGATATGGGGGTGACCCTTCTTGTGGCAACGCCATCGTATGCACTGCATTTAGGAGAAGAACTGCGTCACCGGGGAATTGACCCTTCTAAGGATCTGAAGATCCATATCGGTTTGTTCGGCGGGGAAGGCATGACAGAGCCGATGCGTGATGAGATGCATAAAGTCTGGGGCGATCAGTTTGTCTGTACCCAGAATTATGGTATGAGTGAGCTTTGCGGACCGGGAGTTGCAGGGGAATGTACGGAGCTTTGTGGTATGCATATTAACGAAGACTGGTTTATCCCGGAAGTCATTGATCCTGAGACTGAGGAGGTTCTTCCACCGGGAGAACTTGGGGAACTGGTAGTGACCTGCCTTGGAAAAGAAGCACTTCCGCTTGTAAGATACCGCACAGGAGATCTGACAAGACTGATGTATGAACCGTGTAAATGTGGAAGAACGACAGTCAGGATGGAGAATCTTTCAGGACGTGCCGATGATATGCTTGTGATCCGCGGTGTGAATGTATTCCCGGGACAGATCGAGGAAGTTCTGTTCAAGATTGATGAGATCGGACCACATTATGAAATTCTGGTAGAGCGTAAGAACCGTCTGGATGTGATGACTATCACGGTAGAACTGATCGATGACCGTCTTCTGGACAGTTACGGACAGTTGAACGAACTGGAGAATCGGATCAAGACAAGATTAAAGTCCCAGCTTGGACTCGCAACGCAGATCCGGCTGGTTGCACCGAACTCTCTGCAGCGGTTTGAGGGAAAAGCAAAACGTGTGACAGATTTACGAAAGGATGGATTGTAAAATGGCAGAAAAAGTAATTATGCTCGGAAATGAGGCGATTGCCCGTGGAGCATACGAGGCGGGAGTGAAGGTTTCTTCCGCATATCCGGGAACTCCGAGTACTGAGATCAGTGAATATCTTGTCCAGTACAGGGATGATGTATATGAAGAATGGGCACCGAACGAGAAGGTGGCTACAGAGGTAGCGGTCGGTGCAAGTATCGCAGGTGTACGTTCTATGGCCTGTATGAAGCACGTAGGTCTGAATGTGGCAGCAGATCCGCTCTATTCAGTATCTTATATGGGAGTAAACGGTGGACTTGTTCTTGTTGTTGCGGATGATCCGGGACTTTACAGCTCTCAGAACGAGCAGGATACAAGAATGGTTGCAAGAGCAGCACAGATCCCGGTCATCGAACCGTCCGACAGTGCCGAGGCAAAAGATTTCTTTAAGGTAGCTTTTGAACTCAGCGAGAAGTTTGACCGCCCGTTTATTTTCAGAACGACAACGAGACTGGCACATTCGCAGGGACTGGTTGAGCTTTGTGAGCGTGAAAATGTAGAAGATAAGGAATATGTAAAGAATGTTCAGAAAAATGTCATGATGCCGGGAAATGCAAAGCAGAGACATATCGAAATCGAACGTCTGAACAAGGAGTTGGCAGAGACAGCCAATACTCTTCCAATCAATAAAGTTGAAATGAACGATACAAAGATCGGAGTTATTACCAGCGGAATCCCGTATCAGTATGTAAAAGAAGCATTGCCGGAGGCTTCTGTACTGAAGCTGGGAATGGTGAATCCGCTCCCAAGAAAGCTGATCGAGGACTTTGCAGAAAAAGTTGATACACTCTATATTGTAGAGGAACTGGATCCGGTGATCGAGACGCAGGTAAAATCCTGGGGGATCCAGGCAATCGGCAAGGAGATCTTTACGGTACAGGGCGAATACAGTGCCAATATGCTCCGTAAAGCGATCCTGAAGCAGGAATTGGAACTGAAAGAGTCTGCAAAAGCACCGGGAAGACCGCCAATCCTCTGTCCGGGATGTCCGCACAGAAGTGTATTTTTTGTCCTGAACCGTCTGAAAATGCATGCAGCAGGTGATATCGGATGTTATACATTGGGTGCAGTTGCTCCGCTGAGTGTCATTGATACAACGATGTGTATGGGATCAAGTATTTCGACACTCCACGGAATGGAAAAGGCAAAGGGAAAAGAGTATATCAAGAACTGGGTTGCCGTGATCGGTGATTCTACTTTCATGCATACAGGTGTTAATTCACTGATGAATATGGTTTACAACAAAGCGACCGGAACCGTGATCATCATGGATAATTCTACGACAGGAATGACCGGACATCAGGATCACTCCGCAACCGGAAAAACATTGCAGGGAGATCCGACTTATGCCATTGATATTCCGGAATTATGTCATGCAGTCGGAGTGAAGCATGTTCATGTGGTAAATGCGTTTGATATCGAACTGCTTCAGAAGACGATCAAAGAAGAAGTGGCAAGAGATGAAGTTTCCGTCATCATCACAAAGACTCCTTGTGTTCTGCTTGACAAGAGAAAGAAGCCATTGTATCTGGCACATGAAGATCAGTGTAAGAAATGCGGTCTCTGTATGAAGCCGGGGTGTCCGGCCATGACAAAGAATGCAGACGGAAGTGTTCATATTGATGATACGATGTGTACCGGATGCGGGCTGTGTGCGAAACTGTGTAAATTCAATGTGATAGAACTTGTGAAGGAGGGCGAATAAGATGGCAGTAAAAAATATTATGATCGTCGGTGTCGGTGGACAGGGAACCCTTCTTACGAGCAGAATCCTCGGAGGTCTGACGATCGCAGGTGGATATGACGTCAAACTTTCGGAAGTACACGGTATGGCACAGAGAGGCGGAAGTGTTGTAACATTTGTCCGCTATGGCGACAAGGTCGCAGAGCCGATCGTAGAAGAGGGACAGGCAGATGTTCTGATCGCATTTGAGAGACTGGAGGCACTCCGTTATGCACATTTCCTGAAAAAGGATGGTGTGCTGATTGTGAATGACTGGAGGATTGATCCGATGCCGGTGGTGATCGGAAATGCAGAATATCCGGATCATATCATTGAGGATCTGGAAAAGGAATACAAAGTTTATAAAGTAGATGCCACAGAAGAATCCAGAAAGCTGGGTAATCCACGTGTCTTTAATCTGATCGTCCTTGGAATTGCCGCACAGCATATGGATTTCACAAAAGAACAGTGGTACGAAGTAATTGAAAAGACTGTACCTCCGAAGACGATTGAGATCAATAAAAAAGCATTTGAGGTTGGATTTAATCTTTAAATATATGTGCAGGGAAAGGAGAAAAAAAGATGATCAGACAGCTTTCAGTATTTGTGGAAAACCAGCCGGGGAGTATGATGAGAGTGACTTCTGTACTGACAGAAAGCCATATTAATATCCGTGCGATCTCCACATTTGATACACCGGAATTTGGGATCATGCGTCTGGTAGTAGATGAGCCGGAGTGCGCAAAAGAAAGTCTGACAGCAAAAGGGTTTGTTACAAGGATCACGGAAGTAGTCGGGGCTGAGCTTAAGGATGAAAAAGGAAACCTGAACCGGATGCTTACGATCCTTGCAGATGGAGAGATCAATGTAAATTATATTTATTCGTTTGTGATACGCGAGGGAAAAGCACCGGTGATCGTATTCCATACGGATGATTTTGACAAGGCGCAGAAAGTCCTGGAGAAGGCAGACGTGAAACTGGTAGAGGAAGAAGATTTATAGAAAAAGGAGAAGCGAAGATGGCGGCAGTATCATTAGAAAATTGGGAAGAACGGATCCGGGATCCCAAAGTGGAATGTATGAGCAGTGACGAGATGGCAGCACTGCAGAGCAAGCGTCTTGTAGATGTGGTAAAAAGAGTATATGACCATGTGGATTTTTACCATAAAAAAATGAAAGAGACCGGAGTAGAACCGGGCGATATCCGTTCTATTGAAGATATCAACAAGCTCCCTTTTACTACGAAGGAAGACCTGAGGGCCAATTATCCATTCGGACTTCTTGCAATTCCGCAGTCAGATGTGGTACGTGTGCAGGGAACTTCCGGTACTACCGGAAAACTGACGATCGCACCGTATTCACAGAAAGATGTGGAAGTATGGGGAGAATGTGTGGCAAGATGTCTGACGATGGCAGGACTTACAAAAGATGATATTCTGCACGTATGCTATGGATATGGACTTTTTACCGGTGGTCTTGGACTGGATTTTGGGGCAAGAGCGTTAGGTGCAATGACGATCCCGATGTCAGCAGGAAATACCAAGCGTCAGATGATGGTCATGGAAGACCTTGGAGCAACTGCATTTGCATGTACTCCGTCTTATGCACTTTATCTTGCTGAGTCCATTCAGGAAGCTGGACTGACAGACCGGCTGAAGATCAGGGCAGGAATCCACGGAGCAGAACCATGGACAGAAGAGATGCGTAAAAAAATTGAAAATATTCTTCATATCAACTGCTTTGATATTTATGGATTATGTGAGATTACCGGACCGGGTGTGGCAATGGATTGTATCCATCATGCAGGACTTCATGTCAATGCGGATCATTTCTATCCTGAAGTATTGAACCCTGCAACGAATGAAGCGTGTGCAGACGGGGAAACCGGAGAGCTTGTCTTTACAACGTTATCCAAAGAAGCAATGCCGCTTCTGCGTTACCGCACGAAAGATCTGACCAGCATTGACCACAGCCGTTGTGCCTGCGGAAGAACAACTCCGAGAATTTCCAAGTTCACTGGAAGAACAGACGATATGAAGGTGATCCGTGGAGTCAATGTATTCCCGACCCAGGTTGAGACAGCACTGCTTAGTATGGGTGGTGCGGTAGCTCCACATTATATGATGATCGTAGACAGAGAGGATAATCTGGATGTACTTACCGTTATGGTGGAAGTAGATGAGAGCATGTTCTCAGATGAGATCCGTAAACTGGATGCACTGAGAGATAAGATCGCAGCAGTTCTGAAGACAGCACTTGGAGTGTCTGTCAGAGTGAAACTGGTTGAGCCGAAATCAATCCAGAGAAGCGAAGGAAAAGCAGTTCGTGTGATCGACAACAGGAATCTGTAGAAAGGGGAAAGGAAGAATGGGAATTACAATTCAGCAGTTATCAGTTTTTCTTGAGAACAGAGAAGGACGTCTTGATGAAGTGCTTTCTGTACTGGCGGGAAATGATATCAATATCGTAGCATTAAGTCTTGCAGATACCTCCGAATACGGAATGCTGCGTATGATCGTATCAGATCCGAATAAAGGAAAAGCCGTATTGAAAGAAAATGGAATTACTTCCATGCTGACCGATGTTGTTGCACTGAGAGTTCCTCATGAGACTGGTTCACTGAGCCGGGCAATGCATCAGATCGTGGAAGGTGATGTAAATATTGAATATATGTATGCTTTCGCTAACGGGGCAGATGCTTCTGCAGTTCTTAAGACCGATGATCCGGCAAGGGTTGTTGATATTTTAAGAGGAAGTGGATTCGATGTCTGGGAAGCGGATCAGGCGTATGTATCGAATATAAGTGGGACGTGATCTGATTACCGGAGCAGAGGCTCTTTATATAATCTGTTAAAAAAGAAAAATGAAATAGAAATCCCCCAGCAGGTCACAGACGATCTGCTGGGGGATTTTTAATCTTATTTCCTGTATTACTTTTAATATTAAATTCGAGCTTATCTATAATAATTAAAAGGTACAATGAATATTTGATTAAAGTTTTACTACATTTGTTGCCTGAGGTCCTTTAGCTCCTTCTGTTACATCGAACTCTACAGCCTGACCTTCTTCAAGTGATTTGAATCCATCCATCACCAGTCCTGAATAGTGAACGAAGATGTCATTTCCTTCAGAGTCGGAGATGAATCCATAACCCTTCTGGTTGTTAAACCATTTTACTGTACCTGTCATTGTTGTTGCCCTCCATAAAAAAATAAGTTGTTAGACCGGGAATCAAAAACCCGATACCGTTTTAGAATAGCATATTTAACAATAAAAGTCAATGCAAATCTGATTGAGGTTGTAAAATTACACAAAAATAATGTGCTAAAATTATGCGAAATGCCGAAAGTGATTATTCGTGAAAATAAATGACTGAAAATGATTGACTGTGACTGAAAATGATTTTATTATAAGGGCAGAGAAATGAAAGAAGGAGGTGCAGAGATGCTTACGGAAGAGCGGTTTGCCGAGATTCTGAGAATGCTCGGAGAGGAAAAATCGGTCACAGTGCAGGAACTTACGGAGAGACTGGCAACTTCAGAATCGACGATCCGAAGAGACCTGACAGCACTTGCGGAAAAGGGATTACTGGTGAAAGTTCATGGTGGGGCGACGGCTTTGGAGATGGATTATACAACCAAAGATGTAGAAATCACATCGCGGATGACACAGAATGTAGATGAAAAATCCCTGATCGGAAAGTATGCGGCATCCTTGATCGAGAAAGAAGATTTTGTTTATCTGGATTCGGGAAGCAGTATTGCACAGATGCTAAAATACATGACCGGCAGTGGGGCGGTATTTGTGACGAATGGGATTGCCCATGCACAGAGCCTGACAAAGAAAGGGATTACTGTCTATCTGGTTGGAGGGATGTTTAAAGGAGCAACGGATGCGGTGATCGGAAGTCAGGCTGTGGAGGATCTGAAAAAGTATAATTTTACAAAAGGATTTTTTGGAACGAATGGTGTAGATAAAAAGCATGGGTTTACGACGCCCGATCCTGCGGAAGCGATGATAAAAAAAGCTGCCATGGAACGGTGCAGAACATGCTATATTCTAGCAGATTCAAGTAAAATCGGTCAAATTGCTCCGGTTACGTTTGCAAAATTCGATCAGGCAAAATTAATCACTACAGAACTTACGGATAAGGATCTGAAAAAGGAAAAAAATATTGTAGAGGTGAAAGCATGATTTATACAGTAACATTTAATCCTTCTCTTGATTATGTAATTCAGGTCGATGACCTGACACTTGGGGAAGTGAACAGGACAACATCAGAAAAAATTTATCCGGGTGGAAAGGGCAATAATGTATCCGTAATCCTTTCTAATCTGGGACACAAGAGCAAAGCTCTTGGATTCAAGGCCGGTTTTACCGGAGAGCAGATGGAAACCATGCTGGAAGAATTCGGATGCTATACGGATTTTATCCCGCTGGAAGAAGGGCTGACCAGAATCAATGTGAAAGTGAAATCAAATGAGGAAAGTGAGATCAACGGACAGGGACCGGTTATTACAGATACAGCGATTGAGGCACTCTATCAGAAACTGGATAAGCTGACGGCAGGAGATGTACTTGTACTTGCCGGAAGTATCCCGAATACACTTCCGGGGGATATGTATGAACGGATCATGGAAAGACTTCAGGGAAAAGAGATCAGGATTGCGGTGGATGCGACAAAGGATCTGCTGGTGAATGTTCTGAAATATCACCCGTTCCTGATCAAGCCGAATAATCATGAACTGGGTGAGATCTTCGGCAAGGTACTGGAAAGTGAAGCAGATATCGTGGGGTATGCAAAAAAACTTCAGGAGATGGGAGCAGTCAATGTTCTCATATCGATGGCAGGGGACGGTGCGATCCTGGTAACGGAAGACGGAACTGTAAGCAGTAAAAAACCACCAAAAGGAACGGTGGTCAACTCTGTTGGAGCAGGGGATTCCATGGTAGCAGGATTCCTTGCAGGATGGCTGAATACCGGTGATTATGAAAAGGCACTGGAACTGGGGACAGCAGCAGGAAGTGCGACAGCCTTTGTATCCTGGCTTGCAACCAGAGAAGAAATTACAGAGAAACTGGAACGTACGGAAAAAGAGTATGGTATATAGGAGGAAATGAGTATGAGGATTACAGATTTGCTCAAGGCGTGCAGTGTGGAACTAAATGGTACACCGCAGACGAAAGAAGAGACCATCAAACAGATGGTAGCCCTGATGGAAAAGGGCGGTAATGTGACAGATGTTGAAAAATATAAAGCAGGGGTCTTTGCCCGTGAGGAAGAAGGAACGACGGGAATCGGGGAAGGAATTGCAATCCCTCATGCAAAGACCGATGCAGTTAATGCACCGGGGCTTGCAGCAATGGTGATTCCTGCCGGTGTAGATTATGATGCACTGGACGGACAGCCGGTGGATCTGGTATTTCTGATTGCTGCACCGAATACAGAAGACAATGTACATCTTGAAGTACTGAGCAGACTTTCCATGCTTTTAATGGATGAATCCTTTAAGCAGAATCTTCTGAAAGCAAAGACAGTAGAAGAATTCCTTGCAGTTGTGGATCGGGCAGAAAATGCGAAAAATGAAGCAGAGGAAGAGAAGGCAGTGAATGTACCGGACAGTGGATATCGTGTTCTGGCAGTGACTGCATGCCCGACCGGGATCGCCCACACATATATGGCGGCAGAGAGTCTGGAAAATACAGCAAAAGAGCTGGGTTATACGATCAAAGTTGAGACAAATGGTTCGGGTGGCGATAAAAATGTCCTGACAGCGGAAGAAATTGCTGCCTGTGACGGAATCATCGTGGCAGCGGACAAGGAAGTCAGAATGGCACGATTCGACGGAAAGCCGGTCATTGTCACGAAAGTAGCAGACGGAATCCATAAACCACAGGAACTGATCGAAGACATCATCAATGGCAGGGCAAAGGTATATCATAATGATGGCAAAGGAGAAGAGAACGCCGGCATAGGCGATGAGAGCCTTGGAAGAAAGCTTTATAAAGCACTGATGAATGGAGTATCCCATATGCTTCCGTTCGTTATCGGTGGCGGTATCCTGATCGCCCTTTCATTTATCTGTGACGGGGCAAATGCGGGAACAGATGTATTCGGAAATGGAACTGCACTTGCAAAGTTTTTTAATACAGTCGGAAATACAGCGTTTGGAATGATGTTCCCGATCCTTGCAGGATATATTGCAATGGCGATCGGGGAAAGACCGGCACTGATGCCCGGTATTGTAGGCGGTCTGCTTGCAAAAGCAGGAACAAGTATTTTCCTGCCAGAAGATCAGTGGGTTTCTTCAGGATTTTTCGGAGCATTGATCGCGGGTTTTGTGGCAGGTTATCTGATGGTTCTGATTAAGAAACTGTTAGAAAAACTTCCTCATGCACTGGAGGGGACAAAACCGGTTCTGCTGTATCCGTTTTTGGGGATCGTAGCAATGGGAGCAATCATGATCTTTATTGTAAATCCACCGATGGGAGCATTCAATACATGGCTTAATAATGTCCTGACGAACATGGGAGAGGGCAGTAAGATCACACTGGGAGCAGTTCTTGGCGGTATGATGGCAATCGATTTCGGAGGACCATTCAATAAAGCAGCCTATGTATTTGGCACAGCGTCAATTGCCAGCGGACAGTTCGATATGATGGCGGCAGTTATGGCAGGTGGTATGGTTCCTCCGCTCGCGATTGCTCTGGCAACGACTTTCTTTAAGAACCGTTTTACAAAGAGTGAACAGCAGACAACCGTGACAAATTACATTATGGGACTTTCCTTTATCACAGAAGGAGCGATTCCGTTTGCTGCATCGGATCCGCTGAGAATCATCCCACCATGTGTGGTTGGTTCAGCAATTGCAGGAGCCCTTTCCATGGCATTTGGCTGCGGTTCAAGAGCACCTCACGGAGGAATTTTCGTAATCGGTATTATCGATCATGGTCCGATGTTCCTTTTAGCAATCCTGATCGGAGCAGTTGTGGGAATGGCAGGAATCGTTTTGTTGAAAAAACCACTGAAAGCTGATTGAAAAATGATGGGATGTGTTATATAATGAACGCAACGTCTTAATAAAAGGAGGATATAACTATGAAAGAATTTAAATATGTGGTAACAGACCCGGAAGGAATCCATGCAAGACCTGCAGGAATCCTTGTAAAGCAGGCAGCAGGATATAAGTCAGCAGTTACGATCGTAAAAGGTGAGAAGAGTGCTGATGCGAAGAGAATCTTCGGAGTTATGGGGCTTGGTGTTAAGACAGGCGAAGAAGTTACGATTAAGGTAGACGGAGAGGACGAAGAGACAGCAACAGCAGAATTAGAGGCATTCTTCAAGGAGAACTTATAATTATGATAACAATTCAGGGGAAAAGCGTGTTTGGCGGTGTTTCCATTGGAAAACTGATGTTCTATAAGAGAAATGAAAAAGTCATCAAAAGAGAGCATATCAGTGATGCAGATGCAGAATGGAAACGCTTTGAAGCCGCAAAAGGTCAGGCAGTTGACCAGTTAAAAGAGCTTTATGAGAAAGCTCTGGAAGATGTGGGAGAAGCAAATGCCATGATCTTTGAGATCCATCAGATGATGCTTGAAGATCTGGATTATCTTGAATCAATTGAAAATATTATCCGTTCTCAGGAAGTAAATGCGGAGTATGCCGTTGCGACGACAGCGGATAACTTTGCACAGATGTTCGCATCAATGGATGATGCTTATATGCAGGGAAGAGCAGCCGATGTAAAAGATGTATCGGAGCGTGTGCTGGATATTCTCTGTGGAGTCAGTGCAGGAGTAAAAGAGATGACTGAGCCGTGTATCATTGCAGCAGATGATCTTGCTCCAAGTGAGACAGTTCAGCTGGATAAGAGTAAGGTACTTGGATTTGCGACGATGTACGGTTCAGCTAATTCCCATACAGCCATCCTTGCGAGAACCATGAATATCCCTGCAGTGATCGGTCTGGGAGAAACTCTTTCATCTCAGTATGACGGAAAGATGGCAGTGATTGACGGATTTACGGGAATCCTCTATGTAGATCCAGATGAAGAGACACTTGCCAGAATGCAGGAGAAGCGTGCAAAGGATCTGGAGCAGAAAGAGCTTCTGAATCAGTTAAAGGGAAAGGAAAATGTGACCAGGAGCGGTCAGAAGATCAATGTTTATGCGAACATTGGAAATGTTTCCGACCTTGGAGCAGTACTTAAAAATGATGCAGGTGGAATCGGTCTGTTCAGAAGTGAGTTCCTTTATCTTGAGAACAGCACATTTCCTACAGAGGAGCAGCAGTTTGCAGTATACAAGCAGGTTGCGGAAAGCATGGCAGGAAAGAAAGTTATCATCCGTACACTTGATATTGGAGCAGATAAGCAGGTAGATTATTTTAATCTTGACAAAGAAGAGAACCCGGCACTGGGATACAGAGCAATTCGTATCTGTCTGACAAGACCGGAAATCTTCAAGACTCAGTTACGTGCCCTTTATCGTGCAGCAGTATATGGAAATCTGTCTATTATGTTCCCGATGATCATTTCTGTAAGTGAAGTAAAGAAGATCAAAGAGATCATTGCACAAGTGCAGGCAGAACTGAAGGCAGAGGGCATCCCTTATAAAGAGGATGTAGAGCTTGGTGTCATGATCGAGACACCGGCAGCAGTGATGATAAGCCGTGAACTTGCGAAGGAAGTGGATTTCTTCAGTGTGGGAACGAATGACCTGACGCAGTATACACTGGCGATCGACCGTCAGAACCAGAAGCTGGATACATTTTATGATCCGCATCATCCGGCAGTGCTTGCCATGATCAAAATGGCGGCAGACAATGCACATGCAGAGGGAAAATGGATCGGTATCTGTGGAGAGCTTGGTGCAGATCTTGAACTTACGGAAGAATTTCTTAAGATGGGACTGGACGAGCTGTCTGTATCTCCGGCACTTGTATTGCCACTGAGAAAGAGGATCAGAGAGTGCGAATAAGTTATTGATTTTGCAGAAAGAAGATTACCGAACCGGGGGATTGAGATGTCTTTCCGGGGCGGTTTTCTTCTTTTTTTCTTTTCGCGACTTTTTTTAGAAACTTAAAAGAAAAATAAGTTGTATAAAAGAGAAAATACGATTATGATAATAATAACATGACTGCTCATATTATGAATACAAAAGAGAAGCAGGGAAAGGAGTTATATGGAAAAAGAAGTTTTTCTGTGGCTTGGACTGATGATCCTATTTCTTGTTGTAGAACTTGCCACAGTCGGACTGACCAGTATCTGGCTTGCCGGAGGTGCGTTGATCGCATTATTTGTTGCTCTTGCCGGAGGAACAGTTGCATGGCAGTGTATTGCATTTATCGTGGCATCAGTTCTGCTCCTGCTTTTTACGAGACCTTTTGCAACACGATATATCAACAGGCATCATGAAAAGACGAATTGTGATGACCTGATCGGCAGGACAGTCAAGGTAACGGAGCAGGTGGATAATTATGAACAGACCGGTGCGGCATTTGCCAACGGGCTGGAATGGACTGCCAGATCAGAAAAAGACGATCAGAAGATCGAAGCAGGCAGCCTTGCAACGGTGACGGCAATCTCCGGTGTAAAATTAATCTTAAGACCGGTTAAGGAGGAAAAAGAATCATGGGATTAGCTATTTTAATTGTGTGGGTGATCATACTTGGAATTGCGATCTTACTGATCGTGAGCAATATCAAGATTGTTCCGCAGGCACATGCGTATGTAGTTGAAAGACTTGGAGGATATAAAGAAACCTGGGGTGTAGGACTTCATTTCAAGATGCCGATCCTGGATCGTGTTGCGAGAAGAGTCTCACTGAAAGAACAGGTAGTTGACTTTGAACCGCAGGCAGTAATTACGAAAGATAATGTTACGATGCAGATTGATACCGTCGTATTCTATCAGATCACTGACCCGAAGAAGTATGCATATGGAGTAGAAAGCCCGATTGCTGCGATCGAAAATCTGACGGCAACAACACTGCGTAATATTATCGGTGATCTGGAACTGGATGAGACACTGACTTCCCGTGAGACGATCAACTCTAAGATGCGTACGATCCTGGACATTGCGACAGATGAATGGGGAATTAAAGTAAACCGTGTAGAATTGAAAAATATTATGCCGCCGAAAGCAATTCAGGATGCCATGGAAAAGCAGATGAAGGCGGAGCGTGAACGAAGAGAGGCAATTCTCCGTGCGGAAGGTGAAAAGAAATCTACGATCCTTGTAGCAGAAGGTGAGAAGGAGTCGGTGATCCTGGAAGCAGAAGCATCCAAGCAGGCAGCAATCCTGAAAGCGGAAGCTGAGAAGCAGAAGCGGATCAAAGAAGCAGAAGGTCAGGCAGAAGCCATCCGTACTGTACAGAAAGCGACTGCGGAAGGGATTGAGTACATCAAGGAAGCCGGTGCGGATGAGGCAGTGCTGACACTGAAGAGTCTGGATGCATTTGCGAAAGCAGCTGACGGCAAGGCAACAAAGATCATTATTCCTTCTGATCTGCAAGGCATTGCAGGGCTTACGAAGACCATCGCAGAAGTAGCACGCCCGGATGTGACAGAAAAGGTGGATTAATTGGAATCGGGAGAAAAAGTCATCAGGATCTCAGTCAGAAATCTCGTGGAATTTATTTTAAAAGAAGGCGATATTGATAATCGTATTACGGCAGGAACTGCGGAAAAGGATGCGATGTTGATGGGAAGCCGGCTTCACCGGAAGATCCAGAAAAGTATGGGATCGGGATATCAGGCAGAAGTACCGCTGAAAATTTCTGTTCCTTGTCAGGAATTTACTCTGAGGATAGAAGGCAGGGCAGATGGGATCATTGCAGATGAAACTTCAGATGGAAAGCTGCATCAGGTGACGGTGGACGAGATTAAGGGAGTCCTGAGAAATCTGGAACAGATTCAGAAACCGGCAGGAGTACATCTGGCACAGGCAAAATGCTATGCATATATTTACGGAAAAGAAAAAGAACTGGAAAAGATCAGTATCCAGATGACATATTGTCATCTGGATACTGAAGAAATAAGACGGTTTAAAGAAGAGTATACACTGGAAGATCTGAAAAGCTGGTTTAAAGAACTGGTGCATAGATATGAAAAATGGGCCAGGCTTCAGATTGAATGGGAGCGGATGCGGGATGAGACGATCCGCAATCTGAAATTTCCATTTCCATACAGGGAGGGGCAGTTCAATCTTGCCGCATCTGTATATCGCACGATCGCAAGAAAGAAAAAGCTTTTTATCCAGGCACCGACGGGGACAGGAAAGACGATGGCAGTTCTCTATCCTGCTGTCAGGGCAATGGGAGAGGGTCTGGGCGAGAAGATCTTCTATCTGACTGCAAGAACGATCACAAGGACGGTTGCCGAGCAGGCTTTTTTTATTTTAAAGGAAAAAGGGCTGAAGTTCCGTTCAGTGACCCTGACAGCGAAAGAAAAAATTTGTTTTTGTGAAAAAGCAGAGTGTAATCCACAGGCCTGCCCCTATGCAAAAGGACATTTTGACCGGGTTAATGATGCGGTCTATGACCTTTTGAAAAATGGCGGCGGAATGGGAAGAAAGGAGATTGAGGAGCAGGCACAAAAGTTCCAGATCTGTCCTTTTGAATTTGCATTGGAGCTTTCGGTCTGGGCAGATGGGATTATCTGTGATTATAATTACGTATTTGATCCAAATGCACATCTGAAAAGGTTTTTCGCAGACGGAGGAAATAACCACTATCTGTTTCTGGTTGACGAAGCTCACAACCTTGTGGAACGTGGACGTGAGATGTACAGTGCGAGCCTGTATAAGGAAGATGTTCTTGAAGTGAAAAGAATTGTAAAGGGAAAAGATAAAAAGCTGACGAGAAGTCTGGAGAGCATGAATAAGGCATTTCTGGAACTGAAAAGAGAGTGTGAAAATTATCAGATTCTGGACAGCGTATCTGTCCTTGCACTGAAGGCGATGAATCTTCTGACCGAAATGGAACGTTATTTAGAAGAACAGAGAGAGCAGGGAAGGCAGGATGGAACGGAAGAAGAGATACTTCCATTGTTCTTTGGATTACGAAGTTTTCTGAACATCCATGATCTGCTGGATAAAAATTATGTGATATACAGCGAAATGCAGTCTGATGGAAGATTTATGGTAAAGCTTTTCTGTGTTAACCCGGCAGAGAATCTTCAAAAATGTCTGGAACAGGGCAACAGTACGATCTTTTTTTCCGCAACATTGCTGCCGATACAGTATTATAAGTCTCTGTTATCGGTAGTTCAGGATGATTATGCAGTCTATGCAGAATCGACTTTCCCGGAAACGAACCGGAGTGTACTTCTGGCAGAAGGGATCAGTACAAAGTACACGAGCCGTGGAGAAGAAATGTATAGCAGGATCGCAGAATATATAGGGAAAACGATTGACAGTAAGACGGGAAATTATATGGCTTTTTTCCCGTCTTACCGCCTGATGGAGGCAGTGTATGAAAAATTCCTGGAGCTTGGGAAGAAAAGTGAAGTTTTGCTTCAGTCGCAGTATATGGATGAGGAAGAACGGGAAGAATTTCTGAAAAAATTTGAAAAAAAGCAGGGCGGGACATTGGTAGCATTCTGCGTGATGGGCGGTATTTTTTCAGAAGGAATCGACCTGACGCAGGATCGTCTGATCGGAGCCATGATCGTTGGAACAGGAATCCCGCAGGTATGCAACGAAAGGGAGATCCTGAAGCAGTATTTTGGAGCAGAGGGATTTGACTATGCCTATCTCTATCCCGGAATGAACAAAGTACTTCAGTCAGCGGGGCGTGTGATCCGTACGGAAAAAGATAAAGGGGTAATTCTTCTGATGGATGAAAGATTCCAAAGCCCGCATTATAGGAGAATGTTTCCGCGAGAATGGTCGGACTGTAGAAGATGTACGATGGAAAATGTGACAGAGCTGCTGACAGAATTTTGGAAAAAAGATCCCACCTGATCCGGAAAATGTGTCCGGGAAACCGGGCAGACCGGATGCAGGAGGGGATGAGACTTATTCTTTCACCGGATTCTTCTTCCAATGGATTACTCTTCCACCGGATGGAAGCAACTCAGAAATTCCTGCGTTGCCTTGGAAAGCGGGAGCTGCTCATTGTATGCGATGACCAGCGAACGCTCCGGCATCTCTTCGTTCATATCCAGGGTGAAGATACCGTCAGATTCTTTGGAGATACAGTAATCAGGAATAAATGCAATTCCGAGTCCGATGCGTGCAAGGTCGATCAGAAGATCGTTGCTTGTCAGCTCAATCTCAGGAACAAGGTCTAACTGATGCTGCTGGAACAGGCGGTGGAGAAATTCATTGGTGGTACTGTTCTTATCCAGCATGAGGATCGGATAAGCAAGAAGGTCTGAAAGAGAGATCTTTTTTTCTTTTAATTCTTCGTAATTATTCCCTGCGATAAATACATCACGGAAATTCTTGATCTTCATGGATGCGGAAATATTATTCAGGCTGGCATTGGGATAATTGACCACAATGAGATCTACCAGCCCATTCTTGAGCAGTTCCGTACAACGCAGAGAAGTCTGATTGATTACTTTGATATGTACATTTGGGAACATTTTATGAAATTTTTCAAGGTATGGTACAAGAAAGTACCTGCAGATTGTATCACTTGCACCAATGCGGATCTGACCTCCGGTAGAAGCTGCATCAAGAAGCTGCGCCTCCCCTTTCTGGATCAGGTTCATAGCCGGTTCAATATGGCGGAGCAGAATCTCACCTTCCGGGGTGAGCTGAACTTTTTTGGTGCTTCTGATAAAGAGTGTCTGATCCAGTTTCCGCTCCAGTGTCTTGATTGACTGGCTTACAGCAGACTGGGAAATAAAAAGCTGCTTGGACGCCTCTGAAAAATTCAGCGTAGTTGCAACATGGTAAAATACCTTATATAGTTCATAATTTATATCCATCATATTATTAGACCTCCTAATAAGTAATAATAGCATTATAAGATAAATACATAAAGAATACAACCAAAAGGAGTAAATTTGTGAAAAAACGGGTCTCATCTTCTGAAAAAGTGAAAAGTAAAATAAGTCTGATTTCAAGCCGGATCCTGAGTCTGATCCTGACGGTCTCCTTTTTGGCGGTGTGGCTGGTCTCGAGTGTCCGGCTTGTACTTTATTCGGATTTTGATCTGTACCGGGCAGAATATGAAAAATACGGGGTATTAGATGAACTGAACATGACAATGGGAGATACAATTTATGTAACCCGGGAGATGATGGCATATTTAAACGGAGAGCGTGAAGAACTGAAAGCAGAAACCACGGTGGATGGAATATGGAGAGATTTTTTTAATGAGCAGGACCGGCTGCATATGAAGGATGTAAAGCAGATTTTTGACTGGAGTAAGAGAATCCGGTTTATGGCAGGATTGACCGGGAGTTTTTCTTTTGTACTTCTGCTGATCTGCTTCTTCTGTGAAAAAACGGATGCTGAAAAAATAATTTTGTGGAAGGTTTTATGGAAAGTGTACCGGAATGTTGCGGGCCTGGTTTTACTGGCAGGTGTTGCAGCCGGGGGTGTGGTCAGCCGGAACTTTGATTACTGGTTTACATGGTTTCATGAGAAAGTTTTTACGAACCGGATGTGGATGTTCGATGCAGAAAAAGATTATATGATCCGAATGCTGCCGGAGGGCTTTTTTTCAGATATGGCAATGTGGTCCATGTGGATTTTCGGTGCAGGTGCAGTTATCACAGGAGGATTTTTATGGGTGAAAAGCAGAAAAGAAACAATGAGAAGTTCCGTGGAAACTTTCCGGATGGATAACTGATTAGAAATGCTTATGATAAAGTTTAAATTTATTAATTATACGGATGTGCAATTATATGATACGATAAGCATAACAGGTTCATTCTAATTTGGTGTGAAGGAATAAGCACATAAGAGGAAAAGGAGATTGTATATGAGTAATGTAAAGCGTGTGTATGTGGAAAAAAAGCCGGAATTTGCCGTAACAGCGAAAGGGCTTGGACATGAGATCCGTCATTATCTCGGAATTAAAGATGTGACCGGGGTACGGGTTCTGATCCGGTATGACGCAGAAAATATATCAGATGAGACATTTGAAAAAGCATGTGGCGGAGTGTTTGCAGAGCCTCCGGTCGATATCCTTTACAGAGAAAGTTTTACAAAGAATGAGACAGATCGGTGCTTTTCAGTTGAATTTCTTCCGGGACAGTTTGACCAGAGAGCAGATTCAGCAGAACAGTGTATCAGATTTATCAAAGAAGATGAGACACCGGTGATCCGTACAGCGGTAACTTATGTGATCGAGGGAAATATATCAGAGGAAGAGTTTGAAGCAATCAAGAATCACTGCATCAATCCGGTAGATTCAAGAGAAGCTGCTGCAGAGAAGCCGAAGACACTGGTAACGGTATTTGAAGAACCGGCAGATGTAAAGGTATTTGACGGATTTAAAGATATGCCGGAGGCAGAACTGAAAGAGTTGTATGATTCACTTGGTCTTGCGATGACGTTTAAAGATTTCCAGCATATCCAGAAGTATTATCATGGAGAGGAAGACCGGAATCCGACGATGACAGAGATCCGTGTACTGGATACTTACTGGTCAGATCACTGCCGTCATACGACATTTTCTACAGAATTAAAAGATGTAAAATTTGATGACGGAGATTACAGAGATGCCATCGAGGATACATATAAAGAGTATCTGAAAGATCACAGTGAGATCTTTAAAGGAAGAGAAGATAAGTTTGTATGCCTGATGGATCTGGCACTGATGGCAATGCGTCGTCTAAAAAAAGAAGGAAAGCTTGCAGATCAGGAAGAGTCCGATGAGATCAATGCGTGCAGTATCGTTGTACCGATCAAGGTAGACGGTGTCGAGGAAGAATGGCTGATCAATTTTAAAAATGAGACGCACAACCATCCGACAGAGATTGAGCCGTTTGGTGGAGCAGCTACCTGCCTTGGCGGTGCAATCCGTGATCCGCTGTCAGGACGTACTTATGTATATCAGGCGATGCGTGTGACGGGAGCGGCTGACCCGACGGTTTCAGCGAACGAGACACTGAAAGGAAAGCTTCCACAGAAAAAGCTGGTGCGTGAGGCTGCACATGGATACAGTTCTTACGGAAACCAGATCGGTCTTGCAACCGGACTGGTAAAAGAGATTTACCATCCGGATTATGTCGCAAAGCGTATGGAGATCGGAGCAGTGCTTGGTGCAGCACCGAGACGTGCAGTGATCCGTGAAAATTCTGATCCGGGCGATATCATTATCCTGCTGGGTGGTCGTACCGGTCGTGACGGATGCGGAGGAGCAACAGGTTCTTCCAAGGTTCATACAGAGGAGTCCATCGAGACATGCGGAGCTGAAGTGCAGAAGGGAAATGCACCGACAGAGCGTAAGATCCAGCGTCTGTTCCGCAGAGAAGAAGTCAGCCATCTGATTAAAAAGTGTAATGACTTTGGTGCCGGAGGAGTTTCAGTTGCCATCGGAGAACTGGCAGACGGACTGCGGGTAGAGCTGGATAAAGTGCCAAAGAAATATGCAGGACTGGACGGAACAGAGATCGCGATTTCCGAATCCCAGGAAAGAATGGCAGTCGTTGTCGATCCGAAAGATGTAGATGAGTTTATGGCATATGCGAAAGAGGAAAATCTTGAGGCAACGGTTGTAGCAGTCGTTACGGAAGATCCGAGACTGGTTCTTGTATGGAGAGGAAAAGAGATTGTAAACCTTTCCCGTGCATTCCTTGATACCAACGGGGCACATCAGGAGACAGACGTAGAAGTAGAGATGCCGTCCAGAAAAGACAGCCTTTTTATCAAAAAAGAAGTAGAAGATGTAAAAGAGACCTGGCTGAATACTCTTTCTGATTTAAATGTATGCTCTCAGAAGGGTCTTGTGGAAATGTTTGACGGTTCCATCGGAGCCGGATCAGTGTTCATGCCTCATGGCGGAAAATATCAGATGACAGAGACGCAGGCGATGGTGGCAAAAGTTCCGGTACAGAATGGTACAACGGACAGCGTATCCATGATGAGTTATGGATTTGATCCGTATCTGTCAAGCTGGAGTCCGTATCACGGAGCAGTTTATGCGGTGACAGAATCAGTTGCAAAGATCGTGGCAGCCGGTGGAGATTATAGTAAGATCCGTTTTACATTCCAGGAGTATTTCCGCAGAATGACCGAAGATCCGAAGAGATGGAGCCAGCCTTTTGCTGCATTGCTCGGAGCGTATGCGGCACAGATCGGATTTGGCCTTCCGTCAATCGGAGGTAAGGACAGTATGTCCGGTACATTCCAGGATATTGATGTTCCTCCGACACTGGTATCTTTTGCGGTCGATATGGCACTGGAGCAGGATATCATCACACCGGAACTGAAAAAAGCGGGAAATAAGCTTGTATGGCTTAAGATTGAGAGAGATGAAAATGATCTTCCGGTTTATGAGAAAGTGATGGAGCAGTATGGAAAGATCCATGAAGATATTCAGAAAGGAAGAATCGTTTCCGCTTATGCACTTGATCGTCATGGAATTGCCAGTGCTGTAAGTAAGATGGCATTTGGTAACAGACTGGGAGTTCAGCTTGAGACAACGGTGGATAAAAAGGATCTGTTCGCACCGGCATTTGGTGATCTCATTGCAGAGGTACCTGCGGGAGAAGTGGAGAACCTTGTGGCTGACTATACAGAGATCGGAGCAGTAACTGAGGAAGCAGTGCTGGCATATGGGGATGTAACGATCAGTCTGAAAGAGGCAGAACAGGCATGGACAGGTACTCTTGAAAAAGTATTTGCAACAAAGTCTGCAGCAGATTCTGATAAAAAAGTAGAAGAAAAGTTGTTTAATACAGCAGATATCCATATCTGCAGCCATAAGATCGGACAACCGACTGTCTTTATTCCTGTTTTCCCGGGAACGAACTGTGAGTACGACAGTAAACGTGCATTTGAGCGGGCAGGAGCAAAGGTGATTACGAAAGTATTCCGTAATCTGGACGCAGAGGATATCAGAGGATCTGTTGGTGAATTTGAAAAAGCCATCGGACAGGCACAGATGATCATGTTCCCGGGTGGATTCAGTGCAGGAGATGAACCGGATGGTTCTGCCAAATTCTTTGCAACAGCATTCCAGAATGCAAAGATTAAAGAAGCGGTAGAGAAATTGTTGAATGAAAGAGACGGACTGGCACTGGGAATCTGCAATGGATTCCAGGCACTGATCAAGCTGGGACTTGTACCATATGGTAAGATTACGGGTCAGACAGAAGATTCACCGACTCTGACATACAATACCATCGGACGTCATATTTCAAAGATGGTTTATACGAAGGTTGTAACCAATAAGTCCCCATGGCTGCAGGGAGCAGAGCTTGGCGGAGTCTATACGAATCCGGCTTCCCATGGAGAAGGAAGATTCGTTGCAAGTGAGGAATGGCTGGACCGGCTTTTCGCTAACGGACAGGTTGCAACGCAGTACTGTGATCCTGAAGGTAAGATCAGCATGAATGAAGAGTGGAATGTTAATGGTTCCTATCGTGCGATTGAAGGTATCACAAGCCCGGACGGACGTGTACTTGGTAAGATGGCTCATTCAGAACGTCGTGGGGATCATGTTGCGATCAATATTTATGGAGAACAGGATCTGAAGATTTTTGAATCAGGTGTAAAATATTTTAAATAAAAATTGCGGTAAAATATTGCAGATTGTAGAAAAGTTCAGCGATATGGCGGGATAGCTCAGTTGGCTAGAGCACACGGTTCATACCCGTGGTGTCGCTGGTTCAAATCCAGTTCCCGCTACTTGGTCTGAGAAGCTCTGAAGGGCTTCTTTTTTGTTGCCTCCTGATAAGCTGCATCCGTCCCGAATGATCACTGTTGTATTTGCGATACCGGATGGTGTATACTTGAAAAGATGAGAGAATCAGGAGGAACAATATTTTGTACGAAAGAAAGTATCATAAGCACATCTCCGCAAGACATAACTGGTTTGACCTGAAGTTGAACGAAGTATGGCAGTATCGGGATCTGATCTTTTTATTTACGCAGAAGAATTTTACGGTAAGTTATAAGCAGACGATCTTAGGTCCGTTATGGCTTTTTATCAATCCATTGTTGACCAGTGTTATGTATATGGTTGTATTTGGAAATATTGCGAAACTTGGAACGGACGGGATTCCGCAGCTTTTATTTTATCTGAGCGGAAATGCATTATGGAGTTATTTTGCCTCCTGTCTGAATGGAAATGCGGCAACGTTTACATCGAATGCACGCTTGTTCGGAAAAGTGTATTTTCCGAGACTGACTGTTCCGATTTCCAATGTTCTCTGTAGTGTGATCCGGTTTGGAATCCAAATGCTGCTGGTAGTGATTCTGCTCGGATATTATATATGGAAAGGGGCTGTCAGTCCTCACTGGGAAGCTCTTCTTCTGATTTTTTTACTTTTACTATGGCTTGGTTGCATGGGGATGGGAGTCGGGATTCTGATCTCCAGTGTGACGACAAAATACAGAGATCTTTCAGTACTGGTGGGCTTTGGAATGTCACTATGGATGTATGGCACACCGGTGGTTTATCCAATGAGCATTTTACCTGAAGGAATCCTGAAAAAAATAATCTTATTAAACCCGGTCACTGCTCCGATGGAAATGTTCCGCTATATTTTACTGGGGGAAGGAAGTATTCTTCCGGTGAGTATCGGAGTCTCACTTCTTTTTACAATACTGGTAATGCTGGGAGGAATAGTCGTATTTAATAAAGTGGAAAGAACATTTATGGATACGGTGTAAAGGAGGAAGGAATGGAAAAGGAAAATCTGGCGATCCGAATTTCAGGGGTGAAAAAGGAGTATCGTCTTGGGAGTATCGGGGGAAGAACTTTGCAGGCAGATCTTCAGTCCTGGTTTGCAAGAAAGCGGGGCAGAGAAGATCCAAATGTAAAAATCGGGCAGGATGAACGGCTGGTCGGACAAAAATTTATGGCATTGAACGGGATTGATCTTACGATCCGTCAGGGTGAAATGTGTGGGATCATTGGAAGTAACGGTGCAGGAAAATCGACCCTGCTGAAACTGCTGGCACAGGTGACGGCACCGACAGAAGGAGAGATTGACCTCTATGGAAGAGTGACTTCCATGCTGGAAGTCGGAACCGGTTTTAATGGAGAGATGACCGGAAGAGAAAATATTTACATGAACGGAACGATTCTTGGAATGTCAAAAGCGGAGATCAGAAGCAAAATGGAACAGATCATTGAGTTTTCGGAGGTAAGGGAGTTCATTGATACACCGGTCAAGCGATATTCTTCCGGTATGTTTGTAAAGCTGGCTTTTTCTGTGGCAGCACATCTTGACAGCGAGATCATGATCATGGATGAAGTGCTGGCGGTCGGTGATATGGCATTTCAGAAAAAGTGTCTGGATAAGATGCGGGAAGTTGCACAAAAGGAGAACAGAACGGTTTTATATGTAAGCCATAATATGAATACGATCCGGAGACTGTGCGACAGATGTATTGTGCTGGATCAGGGAAAAGTGATCTATGACGGCGAAGTAGAGGGTGCCATCGCAGTGTATATGGATCATGCAGTTGGAGAAAATGAGACTGACATGGATCTGGCAGAAAAGCAGCGTGCCGCCCGCATTCTGAACCTTCAGCGGAATCAGGGACTCTTTATGGAACATCTGACCATGAAGGGAAAGATCACTCCGGTTTTTGCAAGGGAAGAAACACTGGATCTGAGGATCAGAGTCAGGACCACGCAGCCTTTGAAAAATGTCATGTTCCGTCTGACGCTGCGTACGGACAGTGATTCGGGACTGGGAACATTTTGGTCAGAACCGGTTGATTTCCCTGTGACTGGTGAGCAGGATGTGGAAATGAGCATGCCGTTACAGCTCTTTGAGAAGGGAATCTTTTATGCCAGCATTGGGTTTTATCAGAAGACAGCAGGCGGAGAACCACGGATACTGGATCATATTACCAGAGCATTTAAGATTGAAATCCCGGGCAATGCGGGATGGAGTACCAATGCATACGGGTATCTGCGTTTTCCGGAAATGAAGATACAAAAAAATGAAGAACGTAAGAAAAAAGGAGATCAAGATGAATAAAAAAGGCGGAAATGTGATCAGAATTGTATTAGGAGTATATCTGATCTATCTTGGAGTAAGTATTTTTATTGAAGTTGTTCAGAAGAATCCGGCTAATTCAGGATTTATGGGAGCAGCCGGTGGCATATTTGTCATTGTCGGAGCGGTCTATGCATTTCTTGCGGCAAAAAAAGTGTTTGCTGAGATGAAAAAAGAGAAGAATGTCGAAGAAGAGCTTTCAGTTTCAGAAGCGGATGGAAATGAAATAAAATGGCAGGAGGCAGAAATATCCCATGCGAAGAAAGAATCAAAAGGACCAGTCATGGTAGAGGCAGGACCGGACAGGAATGAAAGAAAAGAGGCAGAAAAAGAGAACAAGGTGAACACCGGAGAAAAAATAGCAGATAAGGAAAGGGCAGATAAGGAAAAAGTGACGGCTGAAAAAAAGGCAGATAAAGAAAAGGCGGAGACCGAGGCAAAAGCCGGTAAAGGAGAAAATCCGGCAGAAAGGGACAAGGTGAAATAAAATGCGGGTAGGCATGGGATATGATGTTCATAAACTGACAGAAGACCGGAAACTGATTCTTGGCGGAGTTGAGATCCCTTATGAAAAGGGACTTTTAGGACATTCTGATGCAGATGTTCTGCTGCATGCGATCATGGATGCACTGCTGGGAGCAGCGGCACTGGGAGATATCGGAAAGCATTTCCCAGATATAGATCCGCAGTATAAAGGCATTTCAAGTATCAAATTACTGGAACATGTAGCAGCATTACTGGATGAAAATGGATATGTGGTTGAAAATATTGATGCGACGATCATTGCCCAGCGTCCGAAAATGCGTCCATATATTGATCAGATGCGGGAAAATATTGCAAAGGCACTTGGCGTGGAAACCGATCAGATCAATGTCAAGGCAACGACAGAAGAGGGCCTGGGCTTTACCGGAACAGGTGAGGGGATTTCTTCTCAGGCAATCTGTGCAATCGAGAAATATACCAATTATAGCAGTATAGATGTTGCAGCACCGGCTGCGAGGTGTGGAGGCTGTTGTGCAATGAACAATCAGTGAGATCAGAAAGACGAGGAAAAGAGGATGGAAATCCGTAAACTGGAATCTGCAGAACATGGAAAGACCCGATTTTTGTGGGAAAAGATTTTCAAGGAAGACAGTCAGACATTTGTAGATTATTATTATTTTATCAGGACAAAAGAGAATGTGATCTATGTAGTTGAAGAAGACGGAGCAATCCGTTCCATGCTGCAAAAGAATCCATACCGGATGAAACTGGAAGATTCGGTTTTTGATTCGGAATATATTGTCGGAGTCGCAACGGAAAAGGAGTACCGGAGCAGAGGGTATATGCGGCAGCTTCTGATCGCGGCACTGGAAGAGGAAAATAAGAAAAAGCATCCTTTTACTTTTCTTATGCCGGCAGCAGAAGCAATTTACAGCCCGTATGATTTTCGATATATATATCATCAGAAACAGATGGAACTGGACTCTGACGTTTTCTTTGCCTTAAAAAGAGATAAAAAAACCGGCGAAAAAGAAAGCAGAGACAGGGGAAGACAGGAAAGAGTTACACGGGATGCCGAACTGGGAGATGCAGAAAGGATCGCTGCGTTTTTTGAAAAAAATGAATCCCCGAAATGGGCAGTCTGCACAGTGAGGGACAGCGTATATTATCAGACCAAAATTCTGGAACAGCAGAGCGAATCCGGTGGAGTACGGCTGATCTTTGAAGAAAAAGATTTAGTCGGTGTCTTCTTTTATGCAAGAGAGGACATTCTTGAGATCCTTGAACCGGTTATCCTGCAGGAAAAAGAGGATGCATTCCTGGAGGCGGTGGAAGAACTGCGAAGAGAAAAGGAACTGGTGAAGATCCTGGGATGTACGGAGAAAATGCGGGAATTGTGGGAAAATGTCCATGGCGTGAGGACGGAAGAGAAGCCTCTCATCATGGCGCGGATTACGCATCTGCCGACTTTCCTGTCTGCGATGAAAGTTCCTGAGGAAGAGAAAGTAGACTGCTCCTTTGCGGTGATCGATCCTTTGCTTCAGAAGAACAGTGGTGTATGGAGAATGAAAAGTGACTGGGGAGAAGATAAACTTTGTGTGAGTGAGACGGAAGATTCCGAGGGAGTTTTTCCGATCGATGCACTGACCCAGCTTTTATTTGGAACTGTACCGATCAGAGAGATCGCAGAGCGGACGGATGTAATGGCAACAGAGCGGCTGGTGGCAGAACTGGAGAAAATCTGTAAACTGAACCGGGTTTTCTTAAATGAGATTGTATAATGCGGTTGACAAAAACTGAAAAGTTGAATAAGATAATGTAAGTGAGTAGGATTGTGGGAGTGCGTAGCACGGAGCAATCCGTAGGCATCAAAGTCGGGAGCTTTTGCCCCGACATCATGTAAGTGAGTAAGAAAAAGACCAGGAACGGGAAGAGTAGCTATGTTCAGGCTGCCAGAGAGTGGGTGTCATCGGCTGGAAGCATCCTTAAGTTATGAAGATTGTGAAGTGCCCCCGGGAGTTGATTCTGCGAAAGAGCAAGTAGCGGGATACGTTGGCACGCGTTAAGTGTATCAAGTGAAAGAAGAGGATTCTTTTATTAGAGTGGAACCGCGGAGAAGACTTCGTCTCTATTTTGAGACGGAGTTTTTATTTTTATCAGGAAAGTTTTATATCTTTTAAATCAGGTGTTAGGAGAGAGGAAAATGAGCATATTATCGTATGTGAAAGATGAAATTCAGGTTATACGGGAGCGTGACCCTGCGATCAAATCGAATATGGAAGTATTTCTTTATCCGAGTTTTAAAGTCATACTGAATTATCGGATCGCACATAAGCTGTATCTGAAAAAGCATTTCTTCTGGGCAAGATGGATCTCCCAGAGGGCTGCACGAAAGACCGGGATTGAAATCCATCCGGGAGCAACAATAGGAAAAGGGCTTTTTATTGACCATGGAAGTGGTGTGATCATCGGAGAAACGACGATCATCGGAGATAATGTGACTTTGTATCAGGGCGTAACACTTGGGGGTACAGGAAAAGAACAGGGAAAGAGACATCCTACTTTAAAAGATAATGTTATGGTCAGTGCAGGGGCGAAAGTAATCGGTTCTTTTACGATCGGGGAAAATTCCAAGATCGGGGCAGGATCCGTTGTGCTTGAAGAAGTTCCTCCGAACTGTACCGTGGTCGGTGTGCCGGGCAGAATTGTAAAGATGGATAATAAGAAAGTTCCGCGAAGCGATATGGATCAGATCCATCTGCCGGATCCGGTACTGCATGATATCCGTGAACTCCAGCAGGAAAATATTCAACTTCACAAGCAGTTGGAGGATATGGTAGAATATATGAAATGCTTAGAGAAGAAAAGAAAGGAAGACGCAGCAAATGAAGATTTATAATACGATGTCAAAGAGAAAAGAAGAATTTGTGCCGTTGGAAGAAGGAAAAGTAAAAATGTATGTATGCGGTCCTACAGTTTACAATTTTATTCATATAGGAAATGCAAGACCGATGATCGTATTTGATACAGTAAGAAGATATTTTGAATATAAAAATTATGATGTGAATTTTGTATCAAATTTCACAGATGTAGATGATAAGATCATCAAAAAGGCAAATGAAGAAGGCGTTACTGCGGAAGAAATCTCCAAAAGATATATTGAAGAGTGCAAGAAGGATATGGAAGGAATGAATATTCAGCCGGCAACGAAGAATCCTCTTGCAACAGAAGAAATTGGTGGAATGATCAGCATGATCGAGACTCTGATCGAAAAAGGTTATGCCTATGAAAAGAACGGAACTGTTTATTACCGTACAAGAAAGTTCGCAGAATACGGCAAGCTGTCCCATAAAAATCTGGATGATCTGCAGTCCGGTGGACGTGCATTGCTTGTGAGCGGTGAGGATGAAAAAGAAGATTCACTGGATTTTGTATTATGGAAACCAAAGAAAGAGGGCGAGCCGGCATGGAAATCTCCATGGGGAGAGGGGCGTCCGGGATGGCATATTGAATGCTCAGAGATGTCTAAAAAATATCTGGGCGAGCAGATTGATATTCATGCCGGTGGAGAAGATCTGATCTTTCCTCATCATGAGAATGAGATTGCACAGAGTGAAGCTGCAAATGGAAAAGAGTTTGCAAAATACTGGATGCATAATGGATTCCTGAACATCGACAACCGCAAGATGTCCAAATCTCTTGGAAATTTCTTTACCGTAAGAGAAATTTCTGAAAAATATGATCTGCAGGTTCTGAGATTCTTTATGCTCAGTGCACATTATAGAAGTCCTCTGAACTTCAGTGCAGAACTGATGGAAGCTGCTAAAAATGGGCTGGAGAGGATCACAACAGCAGCAGAGAACCTGAAATTCCTCATCAATAATGCAAAAATGGAAGATATGAGTGAGGATGAGAGAGAAAAACTTGCCGGATCGACGGTGTATGTCGAGAACTTTGAGAAGGCAATGGACGATGATTTTAATACAGCAGATGCAATTTCAGCAGTATTTGAATTTGTAAAATATATGAATACGACAACTGATGGAGCAAGTTCCAAAGAATATCTGCAGAACCTGTTTGACTGTCTTGTAAGACTGACGGATGTTCTGGGAATTATTGTGGATAAGGAAGATGAGATCCTTGCATCTGATATTGAAGCACTGATCGAAGAACGTCAGGCAGCAAGAAAAGCTAAGAACTTCGCAAGAGCAGATGAGATCAGGGATGAACTTCTGGCAAAGGGAATCATCTTAAAAGATACAAGAGAAGGAGTACAATGGAAAAAAGCGTAGGTACAGGATTGGAACCATTTATCAGGAAAATTCCGGGGATGAAGCAGATTGACCCGAAGCAGTGTTCACCACTGGTTCTGGCATATGTAGGGGACTGTGTCTTTGATCTGATCGTAAAGACGATGGTCGTCGGAAGAGGAAACCGGCCGGTCCATCGTCTTCATGAGGAGACAAGCCGGTATGTCCAGGCATCGGCACAGTCCTATATGATGCGGTTCATGCAGGAACATCTGAATGAGGAGGAACACGCAGTCTACCGGAGGGGGCGGAATGCAAGAAGTGTATCACCGGCGAAAAACCAGTCGATCACGGACTACAGAAGAGCAACCGGCTTTGAGGCTCTGATCGGACATCTTTATCTGAGTGGAGAATACGAAAGACTGACAGAACTGGTGACGATCGGACTGGAGGCTATGGAAGAAAAATTTGATACAGAAAGAAATGAAGGAGCAAAGAATGCGGGAAAATAAGAGATATCATGAAGCAGAGAACCATACGGGACAGGATAATTCCCATACGCTGGTTATTGAAGGCAGAAATGCAGTACTGGAAGCATTCCGGTCAGGAAAACCGATCGACAAAGTATTTGTACTGGATGGGTGTCAGGACGGTCCTGTGCGAACGATTGTAAGAGAAGCAAAAAAGCATGATGCCCTGTTGAATTTTGTGACAAAAGAGAGACTGTCGCAGATTTCTGAGACCGGAAAGCATCAGGGAGTGGTAGCCTATGCAGCAGCGTATGAATATTCAACGGTTGATGATATGTTTGCACTTGCAGAGGAACGGGGAGAAGATCCCTTTATCCTGATCCTTGATAATATCGAAGATCCGCATAATCTTGGAGCAATTATCAGAACAGCGAATCTTGCAGGAGCACATGGAGTAATCATTCCAAAAAGACGGGCAGTCGGGCTGACGGCAACTGTTGCAAAGACTTCTGCAGGAGCATTGAATTATACTCCGGTTGCCAAAGTGACGAATCTGGTTAAGACGATGGAAGAACTGAAAGAAAAAGGGCTTTGGTTTGTCTGTGCGGATATGGACGGTGAGCCGATGTATCATCTGAACCTGACAGGACCGATCGGACTGGTGATCGGAAATGAAGGGGAGGGAGTCAGCAGACTGGTAAAAGAAAACTGTGATTTTGTAGCAGGAATCCCGATGAAAGGTCAGATCAATTCGTTGAACGCATCGGTGGCAGCAGGAGTTCTTGCATATGAGATCGTAAGGCAGAGAATCATAAAAGGGCAGTAGACGCAGGAGCATTTGAGTAAGAACCGATGGAAAAATATGATAAAGTGACGGATGAGCAGCTTATCAGGGATTTCCGTAATGGAGACCGGGAAATTATGGATCATCTGATGATGAAGTATAAAGCAATGGTAAGAAAAAAAGCCAGGGCGATGTATTTGTTTGGCGGGGAGAACGAAGATCTGATCCAGGAAGGGATGATCGGACTGATCAAAGCTGTCCGGGATTATGACCCGGATCAGGGAGCTTCTTTTGCGAGTTTTGCGGAACTTTGTGTGTCAAGACAGATGTATTCCGCAATCGAGGCATCAAAAAGAAAAAAGCACATACCGTTAAATTCATATGTATCGCTGTATGATGACAGTGGTCAGGAAGGAGAGGAAAGAAGAACCCCTCTGATCGATACCATTGAGCCGGTTCGTGATAATGACCCGGAAGTGCTGTATTTGGGGAAGAAATTTACGGAAGTTTTTATTGAACAGTTGAAAGATACTTTGAGTCCTTTGGAGAACCATGTGCTGTATCTGCATTTAATGGGAACGGATTATAAGACGATCGCAGAGCTTCTGGGCAAAAGTCCGAAGTCAATTGATAATGCCCTGCAAAGGATCAAAGCAAAGGCAGAAAAGATGCTTGACAAATCAGAATAAGCTCTTTCAGAGGAGATACAAATGAATAAAGGGAAAAATTGTTTTTTTGCAATACTCGTATTTGGATTAACGATGGCAGTATTTAATGGAATGTCGGTCGTATTGGCTGTATCTGCGTCCATCGGTGGAGGAATCATTCAGGGAGCAAATGGAGTGAATATGACCTACGATTATCTGATGGATCATATGAATTTCTATTCTGTACTGGTTTATCTGATTCCGCTGGCTATTTTTGGACTTTGGTATTATTTCGCATTTGTGGATCAGAAAGGTACAGAAAATTCCCTGTCCGTGAAAATAAAAAAGTTAGATATAACAGGGTGTCTGATCCTCGTGATTTTTACATTTTCAATCCAGCATGTGACGAGTCTGGTGATGGCAGTAATCAACCAGTTATTTCCACAGGCAATGGAAACTTATACGGAAATGATTGATAGTTCGGGAATTACGGAGTATTCGCTGATGTGGGTAGTCAGCACGCTGATTCTCCCTCCGCTGGTGGAAGAAATGATCTTCCGTGGACTGATTATGGGATATCTGAGGAGAACCGGAATGCACTGGATGATCGCCAATGTGATCCAGGCAGTCTGCTTCGGCATTTTTCATCAAAATTTAGTTCAGGGAATCTATGCAGGGCTTCTCGGACTGGCACTTGGATATGTAGCGTATCGTTATGGAACACTATTTGCATCTATGCTGATGCATCTGCTCTATAATCTTTTCGGAACTGTACTGATTGATATTGAATCAAGTATTATGCCGGACTGGATGCTGGGGCTTCTGATTTTCCTCTGTGTGCCGCTTACAGTTGTGGGAATTGTGCTTGTATATATCAAGACAGTAAATACAGATAAAAAGCAGGAGAGCAAGATATGAGATTTGTAATACAGAGAGTCACAGAGGCTGCTGTCCGGGTGGATGGTGAACTTCTTGGACAGATAGAGAAAGGATACCTGGTTCTGATTGGTGTGGCAGAATCAGATACGGAGGAAATCGCAGATAAGATGGTAAAGAAGATGACCGGTCTGCGGATTTTTGAAGATGAGCAGGGAAAGACGAATCTTGCGTTGAAAGATGTGGGAGGCAGTCTGCTTCTTGTGTCGCAGTTTACACTATATGCAAACTGTAAAAAAGGAAATCGTCCAAGTTTTATCGAGGCAGGTTCTCCGGAAAAAGCGAATGCCCTGTATGAATATATTATTAAAAAATGCAGAGAAAGTGTGGAACGGGTAGAAACCGGCCGGTTTGGTGCGGATATGAAAGTGAGTCTGCTGAATGACGGACCGTTTACGATTGTCCTTGATTCGGAAAAATTATAAGATGTAAGAAAATGATTATAACAATTATAAGAGATTTTCTTGACTTTTCTTTCAGAGTAGTGTATATTTATGATTGCGTTCGGTTTTGGACGCAATGTGCTGTCTTGGCGCAGTCGGTAGCGCGTCGCCTTGGTAAGGCGGAGGTCGGGGGTTCAAGTCCCCTAGACAGCTTTGAACTTAATCCCCGGAAGTGCCTGAAAATGCGGTGTTTCCGGGGATTTTTCTTGCTCAAAATCACAATCCGTAGGAAATCCGTAGGTTACTTTGCAAGAAGCTGAATCTCTTTTATCTTACTATTTTCCTGCTCTTGCTTTTTCTTCGTGATGTGTAGGTAGATTTCTTTTGTGATTTTGCTGTCAGCGTGACCGAGCCTGCGTGAGATTGTATCCACATCAACTTCCTGTTCCAGTAGCAGAGATGCGTGGTTGTGAATACTGTCATAATCAGAATTATGGAGTATAGCGTATGTAAAGTAAAAGGCAATGGATCAGAAATGGTTCATTGCCCTTTATGCAGGCTTCTATAGCCGTAATCCTTTAATATCTTTGATACGTGATAAGATTGTATTGCAGCTGCAGCTGATAACGCCGGGAAGTGTATCAATAACTGTGTGCAGGAAGTGTTCCATTTCATCACTTGATGAAGCAACGGCATGTACATGCAGCTTGTCTCTTCCTGTGACACGGTAAATCTGCGTGACGGTATCATTATTATATAATATATCTGTCACCTGCGACAGATGGTCTGGTTTTGTCTCGATTTCAAAATAGCATGAAACAGCACCACTGATCTTTTGAGGGTTTATTATAGTTGTATATTCTTCAATTATACCTTTTTTCTCCAGAGCCTGAATCCGGGCTTTTACTGCCACTCTGGAAATACCGGTTTCTTTACCGATATCAGAGTAGGAAATACGTGCATTTTCTATAAGCAACTGGATGATCTTCTGATCCAGTTCATCTAAACCGTTCAGGTACATAAGTGTCCCTCCTGTAAAATAATATCCTCCGGATAGTAAATTTTCTTAAATATCATATCATTTATGTTGCTGAAAGTAAACTCTGGCTTGACTTAGCGGCTGTAACTATATATAATTGTTTCGCAATGTAATTTAAAACTTGCGTTTTGAATACATGGGATAAATTCCGGTGAAGGAAAGAATAAGTGAAATTATAAAGGCTGTGGAGGAATATGATAATGTCAAAAGATGAATATTTGATCACAGATACGCCTCTTAAAGCGTTGACAGTTTTTGCAATGCCAATGATTTTGGGCAGTTTTTTTCAGCAAATATACAATATGGCTGACTCTATCATCGTCGGCCAATTTGTTGGCTCCTCTGCACTTGCAGCTGTCGGGGCCTGTGCAGCACTGACCAATGTTTTCATTTGTGTGGCACTGGGGGCCGGTGTCGGTGCCGGTGTGCTCGTGAGCCGCTATTTCGGTGCCAGGGAATATGGAAAAATGAAGACCATCGTGTCAACGTCCTTGTTTAGCTTTTTAATTCTAAGCATAGTCCTTGGTGTTTTTGGCTTTTGCTTTTCCCATTCGATGATGAGGATATTACAAACCCCTGGTGATATACTGAATGATGCAGTGTTATATCTGCGGGTCTATTTTGTGGGCTTTCCATTTCTGTTTATGTATAACATTCTTTCCAACATGTTCACTTCCATTGGTGAATCAAAAATCCCACTGGGACTCTTGGTATTCTCGTCAATCTTAAATATTTTTATGGATATTCGGATGGTGGCCGGACTTGGTCTCGGTGTGTTTGGTGCAGCCCTTGCGACTCTTATAGCACAGGGGATTTCTGCGGTGTTTTCACTTTTTCTTTTCCTCAGCCGGATGCGTCGATATAAAAGTCGCTTTGATTGGTTTGACAGGCAGAAGTTATATTCCATGCTTCAAATTGCTGTCCCTTCGGTTCTTCAGCAGTCTACAGTGTCTATCGGTATGATGATCGTACAGGCTGTTGTAAATCCTTTCGGTACACAGGCACTTGCGGGGTATGCGGCGACGATGCGGGTAGAGAATGTTTTTTCATTGATTTTTGTATCCATTGGCAATGCGGTTTCCCCATATGTTTCCCAGAATCTTGGTGCAAAGAAAATTGAACGGATCAAAAAAGGATATCACGCTGCACTGGTGTTAGATGTATGTTTTGCAGTTCTTGCTTTTATAGTTATTGAAACATTGCATACTCAGATTTCCTCGTTATTCCTTGGTAAAGATGGAACTGCCCTGGCTTATCAGGTATCCGAGGGTTATATGAGATGGATCGGTTACTTCTTCATCTTTATGGGAATCAAAATGGCAACCGATGGGGTTCTTCGTGGTCTTGGAATCATGCGTCCGTTCCTTATTGCAAATATGGTGAATCTGGCAATCCGCCTGTCGGTTGCTTTGATTTGTGCACCGCGTTTTGGTATTGTATTTGTCTGGCTTGCTGTACCGGCAGGTTGGCTTGCAAATTTTTTAATATCCTATGTGGCTCTTCGGAGATCATGGCAGACTGATAAAGAGGTGCAATCCCGATAGCCTAAATTAATTTAAAAGGAGAAATTTATAGTATGAACGACAAATGTGTGGTATTGAATGCAAAGAAAATGAATTTTGATGGAAAGTTGGATTTTTCCGTTTTATCTTCTGATGTTACAGTATATGATGATACTGGCATGCGGAAATCATGACAATTTTACCAGAAATCTTCAGGTTCCGCATGTTGAGGTAAACGGAAAAACACTTGGTGTTATAGGTGCAGGACACATTGGCAGAAAAGTTATCCAGATCGCACAGGCTTTGGATATGAACATACTTGTATATACAAGGACACCGAGAGAGGATGAGAAGGGGATCCACTATGTATCGCTTGAGGAATTACTCAAGAATAGTGATTATATTTCTATGCACTGTCCATTGACGGAAAGTACAAAACATATGATAAACAAAGAGTCTTTATCACTTATGAAACCCTCAGCATTTATCATTAATACTTCAAGAGGTGCACTTATTGATGAGACTGCTCTTATAGAAGCATTGGAAAATGGTACGATTGCAGGAGCCGGACTTGATGTTCAGGAAACTGAACCACCTGAAGAGAACAGCCCTCTTTATACTATGGATCAAGTCCTCTTGACGCCACATATGGGCTGGAAAGGACTTGAGACAAGACAGCGGTTGGTTTCTATTCTGGCGGATAATATAAAGCAGTTTATGGAAGGGAATCCGATCAATGTTGTATCAGGTCTATAGGATCTGGCAGTAAAGTGAGGGTATAACTTCCGGGTTTGCAGAGTGAAAAAATATAATTATAATCAATAAGTCAGTGCTTTGATATCTTCTTCCGATACAGCGGGAATAACATAAACAATAGAATTCATAAGAAGAACGCTACAATCCATATTCTGAAAACACGGAAAACAGAAAGCAGTGTGCGTAAGATATTCTTACCGAAGAGTGTCGCAAATATGCTGGTAGACTGGAAAGCTGAGCAGGATGAAATGAAAGAAATCCCGGGTGACGAATATATGGACTATAATCTCCCACCGATTGTATCTCACAGTTTTCGTCATAACAGTGTAACTTATAAGTTGAAACTGAATGGTGGAGATCATTCAAAAGAGCCTGTGCAATACCGATTCTTCGGAGCATCCCACCAGAATATGTTTTGAGTTTTTTATTTTTGACATCCTTCAAGTCAACCAATTCCAACAATTCCTCTACCCTTCCTTTTGCATAATCTCTCGGAAGTGCTTTCAGAGTCGCCATATAATTCAAAAAACGAACTGCGGTAAAATCTCCATAATATCCAAAATCCTGTGGCAAGTATCCCAATAACCGGCGATATTCTGTGCCCATATCCGATATACGGATATTATCACAGGTAATGCTTCCGTTTGTCGGCTGTAAAATTCCGCAAATCAACCGCATTAATGTTGTTTTTCCTGCTCCATTTTCCCCCAACAAACCATAGACTCCATTTGTAAATGTAAATGTAAATGTAAATGTAAATGTAAATGTAAATGTGAATCCTCTGACTGCATCTTTCTCCCTATCCCTTTTTTGTACATCCACCAGCTTTATCCAATGCTCAAAGCACTTCTGCTCCAGCGTATTTTCTCAATTCCGGCTGACACGCTCCTGATTGTGTTCTTGAAATACTCTCAGGAACTGCGTGACTTCTGTTTATCAAACAGTTAAAGGCTTTTGCAAAGGCAAACAACCTTGATAAAAGCTATGATCCTTATAAGGCTGCCTATGGCTCCATGCCTACGCATGCTGCTTCGAATCAGGCAATCCAACAGATGTACATCAACGGTCACTTCTGTTAAGTCGGTCAGAAACTCCGGATAAGATAAGCAGATCCCCGGAGGAGTCCGGGGAGAGAAAGCGTATGCTCAGCAGGTTACACAACCTGCAAAAAGAAATTTCACATTTTGTTGCACACGCAGATAGTGATAGCTTTCTTTATGGCAGGATGTTATACTAAAGAAAATCAAAGGTGTTTCCTGAAAGAGCATAAGTTACTCGGAAAGGGAAAATATGGAATATGAGAAAGTGGAATTGCTGGGACTGAAGGATACGTTGGAACATTTACTGGATTTTATCTGGAAAATGGAGACGAGTCCACCGTATTTTTATGGGATTTTTGACAGGATGAAGAATAATATCGAATTATTCTTATGCGTGCAGGCAGAGGATGTGGAGTATCTGCTTGAGATCCTGGACAGGGACTGGAAAGAGGCAAATCGGAAACTGATCGGGATCCAGTATTATGATGTCCGGGAAAATAATCCTTCAGTTGACCTGGAAGAGTGCTTTTATCTCTCAGGTATGATCGCAGAGATGAGCCGGTTCTTTGAACGGAATGAAAGAAAGAGGCGGGAGAAAGCACTGTATCAGAGATGGAGAGAAGAAAGAGAGGATGAGGAGAATGCCATCATTTTTGGATGATATTTCCAGCTTTTACGGAACAGGTGAGAAGAATGAAAAAGGACAGACGCTGGAAGAATTTCTGAAGGAGTATGATCCGTATCAGTATAAAAATCCCTGTGCGACGACGGATATGGTCTTATTTTCTTATGCAGGTGAAAAGCCGGATACGGATGCATTAAAAGTACTTCTGGTCTGCAGGAAGAATCATCCAAGTATCGGATATTGGGCATTGCCCGGCGGATTTGTGGAATTGTATGAGAATCTGGAAGATACGGCACGAAGGGAACTGGAGGAGGAGACCGGGGTGAAAGGACTTCCGGTGGAGCAGTTTGCCTGTTATGGAGATTATCAGAGAGATCCGAGGGCAAGAGTGATAACGACAGCTTATTTTTCCCTGGTGAATGAAAAAGAAGTGCGGGTAAAAGCAGGGGATGATGCAGCGGATGCGGCATGGTTTACTGTGAAATTAAAAAAAGGGGAATCGAGGGATGTCACGACGGATGCAGCGGTGATAAAAAAAGAAGATTTTTCACTGGAACTGGAAAATGAGGATCGAGGGCTGAAGATCGGGGCGGTGATCTGCAAAGAAGAGCGGCAGGGGCTGGTAAGAGAACGGAAATATAAAGTAAAAGAAGGCGGGATGGTCGCAGTAGATCATGCAGCGATCATTACGCAGGCATTGGAAGTGGTTCGGCAGAGGATCCGAAAAAATTCTTGTACTTGTGGATAGAACGGTTTTGTGATAAGATATTCTTCATGAATGTTATAGGTTATTAGGAGGATAAGATGGAGAACGAAGCTGTTTCAAAGAATTTTATAGAGCAGGAAATAGATAAAGATCTGGCAGAAGGCGTTTATGATCACGTATGTACGCGTTTCCCGCCGGAACCGAACGGATATCTGCATATCGGACATGCAAAATCAATTCTTTTGAATTATGGTCTTGCACAGAAGTATGGCGGAACGTTCCATATGCGTTTTGATGATACAAATCCTACAAAGGAAAAGACGGAGTTCGTTGAGTCTATTAAGGAAGATATCCAGTGGCTTGGGGCAGACTGGGGAGAGCATCTGTATTTTGCGTCAGATTATTTTGACCAGATGTACGAGTGTGCTGTAAAACTGATCAAAAAGGGAAAAGCATTCGTATGTGACCTGACAGCAGAGCAGATGAGAGAATATCGTGGAACTCTGACAGAGCCTGGAAAAGAGAGTCCATACCGTAACCGCTCTGTAGAAGAGAACCTTGAATTATTTGAAAATATGCGTGCAGGAAAATATCAGGATGGAGAAAAGGTTCTCCGTGCAAAGATTGATATGGCATCACCGAATATCAATATGCGTGATCCGATCCTTTATCGAGTAGCCCGCATGACGCATCATAATACGGGAGATAAATGGTGCATTTATCCGATGTATGATTTTGCACATCCGATCGAGGATGCAATCGAGGGAATTACTCATTCTATCTGTACCCTGGAGTTTGAGGATCACAGACCGTTGTATGACTGGGTCGTAAGGGAGTGTGAATTCGAGAATCCTCCAAGGCAGATCGAGTTCGCAAAGTTATATCTGACAAATGTTGTAACTGGAAAGCGTTATATTAAGAAACTGGTAGAAGACGGAATCGTAGACGGATGGGATGATCCACGGCTGGTTTCTATTGCAGCTCTGAGAAGACGTGGTTTTACTCCGGAATCTATCAAAATGTTTATTGAATTATGTGGAGTATCCAAGAGCCAGAGCTCTGTAGATTATGCGATGCTTGAGTATTGTATCCGTGAGGATCTGAAGATGAAGCGTCCACGTATGATGGCAGTGCTTGATCCGATTAAACTGGTAATCGACAATTATCCGGAAGGACAGGTTGAGTATCTGGATGTTGCGAACAATCTTGAGAACGAAGAACTGGGACAGAGAAAAGTTCCGTTCTGTCGTGAACTTTATATTGAGCGGGAAGATTTTATGGAAGAGCCGCCGAAGAAGTATTTCCGTCTGTTCCCGGGAAATGAAGTTCGTCTGATGCATGCATATTTTGTTAAGTGTGAGAGCTTTGTGAAAGATGAAAACGGCAATATAACGGAAATTCACTGCACGTATGACCCGGAGACAAAAGCAGGAAGCGGATTCACAGGACGTAAAGTAAAGGGAACGATCCACTGGGTTCCGGCACCTTATGCACAGAAAGCAGAGGTAAGACTTTATGAGAATCTTGTAGATGAGGAAAAAGGTGTATACAATAAAGAAGACGGTTCACTGAATCTGAATCCGAATTCACTTACTGTAATAAAGGATGCGTATGTAGAACCAAGTTTTGCAGATGCAAAGGCTTATGACAGTTTCCAGTTTGTAAGAAATGGATATTTCTGCATCGATGCGAAGGATTCTACGGCAGAATATCCGGTATTTAACAGGATTGTTTCACTGAAGAGTTCATTTAAACTTCCAAAATAAATAAAAAGAGTAGAAAACAGCCCTGCCGAGCCGGTGAACCGGAACAGCAGGGCTGATTGATATTGTGGGGAAATGGTAAATAGTTTCGTGAACCTTTTAAACCATGGTGGCAAAGAATCTTATCTGTCAGTTCCCTTCCTGAGTCTCTTTGGTAAGGGAGACATATCCACGATCAGAGACCGGTTTCAGATCTCCGTCAAGACTAAAATCTTCTGTAAAATCAGTTTCTTCATTTTCCAGAGATTCCATATCCTGCTTGGTTGAAGACTTGCAAAAGTATGCAAGAATAAAACCGATAAAAGAACCAATGGCTGCAAGTGTCAAAAATACTTTAAATCCCTTTTTCAATTCCGGGGTCTCCTTTCTGATGAGATAATCTGCTTTATGACCTGTAATCAGGCTGATTTTCATTTTAATACTTTTTCAGAGGGATTACAATAAGAGGAAATGTAAAAAAAAGAGAAATAATATTTTACATCCCTGCAAAAGTATAGTATAATTCATAAGGCGGTAGAATTTATAAGTACCGCTCATAAATATTGACAAGCGACATACGCAGGAGGGTTTGAAATGGTAAAAGCAGTAGTTGGTGCGAACTGGGGCGATGAAGGAAAGGGCAAAATTACAGATATGCTCGCCAGAGAGGCTGATATTATTGTTCGTTTTCAGGGTGGTGCGAATGCAGGCCATACGATTGTGAATGATTACGGGAAATTTGCACTGCATACACTGCCGTCAGGAGTTTTCTATGGTCATACGACCAGCATCATTGGAAATGGTGTGGCACTGGATGTTCCGCGTCTTTTCGCAGAAGTACAGTCTGTTGTAGAAAAGGGCGTTCCGATGCCGAAGATTCTTGTATCCGACAGAGCACAGATGGTAATGTCTTATCATAAGAATTTTGACGCATATGAGGAGGAAAGACTTGGAGGAAAGTCATTCGGTTCTACAAAGTCCGGTATTGCTCCGTTTTATTCAGATAAGTATGCAAAGATCGGATTTCAGGTAAGTGAGCTGTTTGATGAGGAACTTCTGAAGGAAAAAGTTGTACGTGTGGCAGAGCAGAAGAATGTACTGCTTGAGCATTTATATCACAAACCACTGATCAATCCTGATGAGTTATATAACGAACTGATGGAATACAAAAAAATGGTTGAGCCATATGTAGCGAATGTATCTCTGTTCCTCCATGAAGCACTGAAAGAAGGAAAGACGATCTTACTTGAAGGACAACTGGGATCTATGAAAGATCCGGATCATGGAATTTACCCGATGGTTACATCTTCTTCCACACTGGCCGGATATGGTGCAATCGGTGCAGGAATCCCGCCATATGAGATCAAGCAGATTGTTACAGTCTGCAAGGCATACTCCAGTGCTGTAGGTGCAGGTGCATTTGTAAGTGAGATCTTTGGTGATGAGGCGGACGAGCTGAGAAGACGCGGTGGTGACGGCGGAGAGTTCGGTGCTACAACAGGACGTCCGAGAAGAATGGGATGGTTTGACTGTGTTGCATCCAAGTATGGCTGCAGAATGCAGGGAGCAACAGACGTAGCATTTACGGTACTTGATGTACTTGGTTACCTGGATGAGATTCCGGTTTGTGTAGGTTATGAAATTGACGGAGAGGTTACAAAAGAATTTCCGGTGACACATCTTCTTGAGAAAGCAAAACCAGTGTATAAGGTTCTTCCGGGATGGAAAGAAGATATCCGCGGTATTAAAAAGTATGAAGATCTTCCGGAAAACTGCCGTAAATATATTGAATTCATTGAGAAAGAGATTGAATATCCGATCACGATGATCAGTAACGGACCGGGAAGAGACGACATTATTTACCGTAATAAATAAGAATTTCTATAACAAAAAGCATATGAATCTATAATAAAAGCAGGGAATATCTGTGCCGGAGAGCAGAGATGTTCCCTGTTTTAACTTTTATCTAACATTATTTGAATCATATTTTAATAGAGAGTGAAATATAATATAAAGCCGGGGATTTGAATTTGATCCGGCAATCTGATAAGAGGAGGTAGACCGATGCGTAAGAACAGTGAGGAAAAACCGATAGACATCATATCAATGGAAGAATACCTGAAGAAAAGACAAGTAGTAAGGCAACCGGAGACAGTCTGGGAGGGCTGGAGAGAAAAATCTGCCAGTGCATTGAAACTGGCAGATATCTTTTATGTCTGAGAGCTAATCATTTCTGTCATCATGGTCATTCCCGAAAAGGCGGGAGAACAGAACAAATCCGTAAAGAACGACAGGTACAAGAATGGTGGCTGCAACCGAACCTTTCAAAAGATCTGAAGCGAGCGGTGAATCGATCAGTGAAAAGATAAGAGTACTAAGATACATGGCGACAAGAAATATGACACCGATCAGAGCCAGAATACGTTTTGCCTTTTTCATTGTAGAACCTTTCTAAAAATAAAAATCAATTATCGTGTAATGAGCGATTCCTTTTGAAAATAAAAGGATCAACTATATTCAGTATACACAAAAAAACAGTTTACGGCAAACGGAAATTGTTATATAATGAATAAGCGATTGAATTCGAATTATTTATTTAGAGACAAAGGAGCAATATACAATGAGCGAAAAAAGTTTATTAGATCAGTGGCGTGATATGGCGTATGACAGAAATCTTTCCAAGAATGAACTGGAGACATTCTGGAGCAGATATTTTACGATTGAGAAAAAAATATATGAGCAGCTTCTTGACAATCCGGAAGAGGAAGTAAGAGGAACTGTAAAGGAACTTGCAGAGAAATATGGTCAGGACGTGATGACGATGGTAGGATTCCTGGATGGAATTAATGACAGTCTGAAAGTTCCGAACCCGATCGAGACGATGGATGAGAATACAGATGTTACTTTAGTTTTTGATAAAGAGATGCTTTACAAGAACATGGTAGATGCAAAAGCTGACTGGCTGTATGAACTGCCGCAGTGGGATAAGATCTTTGATGCTGATACAAAGAAAAAGCTGTATCGTGAGCAGAAGCAGTCAGGCACAGTCCGTAAGGCTAAAAAGATCGGCAGAAATGAGCCTTGTCCATGTGGAAGTGGAAAGAAATATAAATATTGCTGTGGAAAGAATGCATAAAAAAATGTATAAAATGTTCTAAAGTCCGGCATACTGATACTGATTCTGTAAATAAGAGGAGGTAATCAGTATGCCGGATTTAAAATGTACGGTACAGACATGTGTGCACAACTACAAGTTCCTGTGCGATTTGGACAAGATTCAGGTGGGAGGAGATACTGCAAAGACTGCACAGGAGACCTGTTGCGACAGCTTTCAGGAGAGAAAAGAAGGCAGTTATATGAATGCAGCAGTTTCAGACCGGTCTCCTTCTGATCTTTGTAGTGTTGACTGTAAGGCAACAGAATGTATGTATAATGAGGATTGTCAGTGTCATGCAGGAAAGATCAGTGTGGAAGGCAGTGATGCCTGTCATTGTGAAGGCACAGAGTGTGCGACTTTCCAGTGCCGCTAATATTTGAAAAAGGAAAGATAAAATGAATCAGAAGAGATTACCGGTCATGGAATGAAGTGTATGGTGATCCTGAAAGGGTATGTGAAAGAATTTTGCTTTTTCATATGCCCTTTTTCAGCGGTTGACTCTTATAGGTCAGCCGCGTTATAATCTACATATGCGTAAAGGAAAGGAAGGAAAAAGATGGAGGAAAAGAAAGCCGGGGAAAAATTTCCTGAATATGATAAGTCGGACACTGTGCTTTCACCAAAGGAACAGTTACTTTCGGCTCAGAAAAGATCTTCAAATTTTAAAGAGCAGGTAATTAAAAGTATGGCGATGTTCTTTGTGGTGGCGGCATGCATTTTATTCTATTTTGCGTTGTTGCGTCTGAGCGAGATATCGTATGCAGTGAAGTCATTTCTATCGGTTGCGAAACCGATTATTTACGGACTGGCGATCGCATATCTGCTGAATCCGATCGTCAAGGTGATTGACAGTAAATTAGTTCCGTTTTTTGAAAAAAAATGTCCGAAGATGAAACGGAAAGAAACTTTTTCAAGAGGAGTGGGAATTTTAGTATCACTGGTTCTGCTTGTGGCGGTAATTGTAGCCTTGCTGAATATGATGATTCCACAGCTTTATACCAGTATCCGGGATATGATCGTCAATGTACCGAGTCAGATGAACCGTTTTGTAAAAGCATTTAATGAAATGCATTCCTCAGATTCCACAGTCGGTAAGATCCTTGAAAATGTGATGAAAGAGGCAACGACTTTTATCCAGAATTGGATGCGGACAGATCTGATGGATAAAGTGAATGAATGGATGACGCAGCTTACTGCAGGGGTGATTCTGATGGTACGTGAAATCCTGAATTTTATCATTGGAATGATCGTGTCCATTTATGTCCTTTTCAGTAAAGAAAAGTTCATGTGCCAGGCAAAGAAGCTCGTTTATGCAATTTTCAGACCGACAAAGGCGAACCTGATTTTGCATGTCGGAAGCAAAAGTAATGAGATTTTTGGTGGATTTATTATTGGTAAGATCATTGATTCTGCAATTATTGGAGTACTTTGCTTTATCGGGCTGTCGATTTTAAATATACCATATACGCTGTTGGTCAGTGTAATTGTAGGTGTGACGAATGTCATTCCATTTTTCGGACCTTATATTGGGGCGATTCCAAGTGCGTTGCTGATCTTTCTTGCAGATCCGGTAAAGGGAGTTTATTTTGTTATTTTTATTATTTTGCTTCAGCAGTTTGACGGAAATATCCTTGGACCAAAGATCCTTGGAAATTCAACTGGACTTTCTGCATTCTGGGTTGTATTTTCTATCCTGATCGCAGGAGGATTATTTGGAATCCCGGGTATGCTCCTGGGAGTACCTACATTTGCAGTGATTTATTATATCATCAGTATGGTTGTGAATCGAAAACTGAGAAAAAAGCAGCTTCCTACAGATACCGACAGCTATGATGAGCAGGGATATGTACAGGCAGACGGATCTTATGTACATATGGAGGAAAATATATTAAAAGAAAAGGGAGATGAGCCATATGCCGATTCGAGTACAAAATGATTTACCTGTAAAGGAGATCCTTGAGCAGGAGAATATTTTTGTGATGGATGAATTCAGGGCAGCACATCAGGATATCCGACCTATCAGTATCGGGTTGTTAAACCTGATGCCTTTAAAAGAAGATACAGAGTTGCAGATTCTGCGGGCGTTATCAAATACACCGCTGCAGGTGGATGTGACATTTGTGAGGGTGACAAGCCATGTATCCAAGAATACATCCACCAGTCATATTTATAAGTTTTATGAAGCGTTTGAAGATATTAAAAATAAAAAATTTGACGGATTTATCATTACAGGAGCTCCGGTGGAGCAGATGCCGTTTGAAGACGTGGATTACTGGGAAGAACTGAAAGGGATCATGGAGTGGACGAAGACGAATGTTGTATCTACGCTCCATTTGTGCTGGGGAGCCCAGGCAGGGATCTACTATCATTATGGAATTGACAAGGTACTGCTTCCTGAAAAGCGTTCCGGTCTGTACTGGCATCGTGTAAGAAACCGTAAGATTCCGATCGTGAGAGGGTTTGACGATATGTTCCTTGCACCACATTCAAGACATACAGAAGTTCCGCAGGATCTTTTGGAGGCAGATGAACGTATCACAATCCTGGCTGATTCAGACGAGGCGGGAGTGTATATGTGTATGGCACAGAATGGTCGTCAGATCTTTGTCATGGGACATCCTGAGTACGACAGGATGACGTTGGATGCAGAATACAAAAGAGATTCGGCAAAGGGATTAAATCCGGTTATTCCGAAAAATTATTATCCGGGAGATGATACATCCAAAAAGCCGATGTTGACATGGAGAGCCCATGCAAATAATCTGTATGCTAACTGGCTGAATTATTACGTATATCAGGTGACACCGTATGATCTGTATGGCACACCGTTCTAAAGGTTTGGAATAGAGAGTTTTAATAGGTATTATAGGAATCTATACTGAAATAAAAAAACAATGTAAAATGTTATAAAATCTTATATTTTCTTACCAAAATGGCGTACAAATGGTGTACGAAGATGGCGAAAATGGCGTACAAATATAAATGGGCAAAGCCGTTGAATTAAGGAAGAAAACATAAGATATTTGACACAAACATATTTTGAAAACAAGTATGTTTATTTGAGATATTTTATATATTGACGTATAAAATAATATAGGCATATCGATTGTGGTTTTAAATACCGCTCGGTATGCCTATTTTTTTTACGATTTTATCACACCTGCTGCCTTGATTTTTTTCAAAAAATACGCTCAAATCATTGTAAAATAAGGGTTTTAACGATATGGGGTTCGATAAGATAGTGGTAAGAAGTGATGCTTAGAAAATGCTTGATTTACAAGTAAATTGTGGTATTATAATTGTATTGATGTAAAACGCTAAAAGTGTTGATTTTACGCATAAAAACGTTGGTGTATATCAAGAGATGATATCGATATAGGGAAATTTTTTATAAATGTAACAGTTGATTTAACACGTTACTACTTTAATGTACTAAAGTGAACGACATTTCAAAATCAACTTCCCTCTTTCTTTAAAGATAATCCTTTGCAACTTCCCTAGATACAGCAACAAATATTTTCCTCATTTATATCTATGGTAGTACTGTATTATACGAGCTTTCATTTCAAGATATGTTAATTATCCCCCACCTATTATAATAGGTATATCCTTTGCTTTAAACAACGAAATTGCACCCTAGAATCCATTCTAACTATCTTGATGTTAATTCTTTGGGTTGAATAAAATAAATGGAATATGGCTGAATTACATAAGGAATTATTAAGTAGCAGACTATAATAAAAAAGCACCGGAGCAAAAATCCAGTGCTTTATTTTTTTAGATGAAATTCATCTTTCATATTTCTAAATTTATAACGGCTGATCTTCTTCGGACGGTACATATCTAGCCACATCTTTAATATCACAGTGTAATATCCTGCACAAGTCATTCAAGGTTTTAGTGGAGACATCTTTATTATGCTTTAATCGGTGAAGCGTGCTGTTAGACAGATGATGCTTGCTTGTCAGTGTATACCAATTTTCAGTTGATTTTTCTAACGTTTCCCAGAAAGGACTATAATCAATCATCTGCTGCCTCCTACATATTCTATGTAATAAGCATAAAATATATTCTAAGGCTTGAATATCTTCGCTAAAACGAATATAATAAATCATAAGAACAAGGTTCTATTTGTGGTGAATATTACCAAAAGAGAAGGAGGAAAAGGAATATGAGCAAAGTACCTGATAAATGCCCTATGTGTGGAGAAAAAGCACAGTGGAAGTTGGTTGATACAACAAACAAGGGATTTAGTGTTGGAAAGGCTGCTGCCGGAGCTGTCTTACTGGGTCCATTAGGACTGGTTGGTGGTGCACTTGGAAAGAAGAAACAATGTTATTATTGTGGAAAATGTGGCTTTAATCACGAATATTGATTGTAAAGAAATTTGCAGTGATCTGAAAATGGGAGTGTACTAACTATGATTGTAGAAGTTCACATATGAGTCTGCAACCAAAGTTGGTATACTTCCTATTTTTGCATTTAGTTCGATTAAAAAGGTATGAGGAAGGGGAAGATGTATGGGTGCAACAATAATTGTTCTATTATTAATAGCATTAATTCCTGCAAGTATTGCTTCTAAAAAAGGAAAAAGTTTTGGTTTATGGTATGTTTACGGAGTTTGTTTATGGATTGTGGCTTTAATTCATTCGCTAGTTCTTCCGGACGAATCCCAGAATCAAAATAATAATTCGGCTAATAATTCTTATAAACCATATGAACCAATAACAAAAACAGAACCAGTCATTAATACTGTTAATAAGGTAAAATGTACGAGTGTTGATATTAATGCAAAAGTACGAGTACAAGCATGGGATATAGAGAAGAATTCTGAAGAAAATATTTATTTAAAACTCAATGTTTTGAATACTACATCAGATGTAATTACAGCATTAAGCATTATTGCAAAGGGATTTGATTCATTTAACAATCCAGTTTTAATAAATAATAAAGAAAAATTTTCTGTACTTGTCCAAGATTTACGTTTATTACCTAATAAGTATCAGGAAATTCCAAACAAAATTTCTTTACCGGATAGTAATATTAGAAAAATTGAATTGTATATTCAACAGATATGTTATGAAGATGGGAAAATAGAAAGTTTGCCTGAACCTTGTTATATACAGACTTGTCAACAGAAAATGGATGTTGAATATATTCCGTATGCACAGAAAATCAATAAGCAAGCCAAGTATTATATGATAGACCAGTCTAATTATTGGCAGTGCATTTGCGGTGAAGTTAATACAGGAAAAGTGTGTTTTAATTGTAAGACATCTAAAGAAGAAGCTAAACGTTTCTCTAAAGACAATGCACAATTTACTTTCAATCAAATGTTAAGACAAGAGGAAGAAGAAAAAAAACTGTTTGAAAAGAGACAAGAAGAGCAACGAATTCAACGAGAAAAAAACGAGAAGCAAGAACAAGTTAAGAAGAAAAAAAATGGTGTTATAGCTATTATTGCCGTTGTAGTTATTATTTGTACTGCCTGTCTTCTTAAGGTATATCAATACAATCATACGATTAAAAAAATTGAAACTTCAATGGATAATGAGCAATGGGATAATGCAATGAAGTTAATGGGGGAATCAAGCAAATTTAAAAAATTATATAATAAGTATGGTGAACAGTTATCTAGTAATGTAGGTTATTATGATAAAGCCTTTGGAGATCAAGATTTTAAAACAGTGTATTCTGAAGATGATTTATACTATTACAATACCAATATAAGTAGAAATGGATTGGCATATAAAATTTATGAAACAGAGGAAGATTATTTAGGAACTGTGAAAACTCTATGTGCAATCGATGAAAATGATAGAAGTCATGACATATATACCCATTATGAACATGCTTACGACACATATGATAATGATGTGGAATACATAATGTGGACAAACGATTGGATTATCATACAAGATGATGAAGACTTTTTTGCATTAAAATGTGATAAATCAGGAAATGTTTCTGAGGTTGATCTTTCCGATAATTTAAGCGATTTTTATGATAAGTTGTACATAAAAATGGCAGACGGAAATATTGTAGTAGCTGATGCGGAATATCTTGATGAAATAGATTATGACACAAATCTAATGTATTTTAATACTAAGAAAGGCTCATTTACTGAAACATCTTATGAAAGATTAGAAGATAAATATGATGTGGAAGAATCTTGGGAAGATTGTATACTCTATAAAAAATATGTTGATTGATTAGGAGAAAATAAGTCATGAAAAAAACAACAGTATTATTGGCAAGTTGCATAATTGGAGCAGGAATTCTCTTCACTGGATGCTCTGGAAAGCAGCAGAATGAAAGCAATGTCCATTCAAGAAATAATGTATCTTCCCAAGAAAACAAAATCAAACAAGAGACAACAGATTCAAAAGATGCGACATTTTTAGTAGATAAAGTGGTTTTTGAAGATGAAATAATATCATTAAATTGTAAAGAAATCACAGCTAATAATATTACATTTGAAGCAACTAATAAGTCGAAATATGATGTGGAGTGGTTGCAACTTGATATTAGCTTAGATGGCACGCAGTTATCACTGTATGCAGACAGCAGTAGCGATCAAAATATAAAAGCAGGGGAAACTAGGGAAATAGTCCAAGTAGGAGATATTGATATTCCAGAACATAACAAAATGTCTTTATCGGGGGATATTTTCATAGATGGATCTTCAAAAGGCACAATTGATGTTTGTGATGTTGATTTGGGTGGAAATGAAAATACATACTCTACTTTGGAAAAAGAAAAACTGGTATATGACGACGAGAATGTTGCAGTATATTTTAATAGTATAGATATTAATCAAATGAATTTCTGTATAGAAAATAAGATGGGTAATGCTATAACTGTAGGATTTTGGGGCGATGAAGATTTAAAAATCGATGGATCTGTATATGGTTCTTCGGTTGCAACTATTAATTCGCATTCAAGTGGTATTTATATAGGTTATTTATATAGTAGTTCAAACGATAATATTCAAATTATGGATTTCCAAAAATTCGACGGTATTATGAAAATTAAAAATCAGAAAAATCAAGATATAGAAAGTATCAATCTTAATTTTACATCTGATTAAAAGGTGAAATTGTTTTTTAGGAGCAAAGAAATTATGAAAAAAATAGCAATAATATTGGTTAGCTGTATAATGGGTATTTGTGCTAGATGATATCATTCTGTTTCACGCATATTTATACCGTTCATTTCCAGACGATATGTATGATGCTTATCTGTGATTCGTGTAAGGCACGCATCAGCGTAGGTATTATCAGCAAACATATCAAACCATGTACTGACTGGAAACTGTGAGATGACTACAGTTGATTTTCTTCCATCCCTGGTGTCAAGGACTTCAAAAAGATCCCGGCATTTATCAAGATCGAGATCCATAAGACCAAAATCATCGATCACAAGAAGATCCAGCTTGGTCAGCTTATTCAGGTAATCCAGATTTGTGGATTTGATACGTGCCTGTTCCATTTCGCTCATAAGAGTGTTCGCTTTTATATACTTTACACTCTTAGACTGTTTCATTGCAGTTACACAAAAAGCATTGATTAGATAAGTTTTTCCACTGGCGGAAGATCCTGTTACAATAAGATTCTTTCCTTCCTCTATCCAATGGCAAGTACTCAGTCGCTCTATTGTCTGGGTATCAAGCTGACGTTCTGGAAGGTAAATAGTTTCGTCAAGATCTGCCGCCGGGTATCGCAGATGTGCTTCTTTCATCAGACGATTAAAACGTTTATCTGCCCGCGCCTGCCACTCTGTATCAACCATTGCTGTCATGCGTTCCATAAAAGTGTTCAGATCTGCATTGGGATCTTTCAACTGTTCTTCCAGGATATGTGCCATTTCTGGAACACGGAAACTCTTCAGACGCATGATCAGAGCCTGTTCCTGAGGTGTTAATGTAATGTCATGGGATGAACTCATGTCAATAAGAGTTACCATAGATTCTCCATAAACAGATGCCCACCGTCTGTAATAAGCTCCGTCATGTGCATTCACTTCTTTGTAATACAGGTGTTCTGGAGGCATATGATTGTCATCTGTAATGTAAAGTGATTATTCCGGGTCTCCGGCCCACCCTGGTCGCAGTTCAGCGCAGCCAGATCGCGCTTCAGCTCATTTGATACGATCCGCAGTTCAGCTCACGCCGGTCGCTGATCAGCACACCTATTAACTACTGTTCTTATTGGCTTTTCTTTCGTTAGGGAAACGCTGATTTAATCAACACTTAACCTACCCATTTACCACAGCATACGGTATAATGTATGTATAAAAAATACTAAGGATGGTATATGGGTATGAAACAACAAACTTTTAGTGACATTGAATATTCCAACCGCAGGAGAAAAACCAAACGAGAGGAATTTCTTGATTCCATGGATGAAATGATCCCTTGGGATTATTGGGTGAGCATTATCAAACCCTATTATCCATCCGGTAAACGTGGCCGTCCTCCTAAAAGTATTGAAACCATGCTGCGCATGTACCTGATGCAGAACTGGTTTAACCTTTCGGATGAAGGAATTGAAGATGCTATTTATGACAGTTACGCAATGCGCAGTTTTATGCATCTTGATTTCCTTACAGAGCAAGTTCCGGATGCCACAACCCTGCTTCACTTCCGCCACCTTATAGAAGAGAATAAGATAGGAAAAAGAATATTCGATGACGTAAAATCAAGGCTGGAGAAGGCCGGTCTGATCATGCATGGTGGTTCAATCGTTGACGCTACAATCATCGCAGCTCCAAGTTCCACGAAGAACAAGGAGGGCAAACGTGACCCGGAGATGCATCAGACAAAAAAGGGCAACCAGTGGTACCATGGGATGAAAGTGCATTCCGGAGTCGATGCCGGAAGCGGCTATGTCCATACCATTACAGGGACTCCAGCCAATGTTCACGATATTGACGAGACCGTTAAGTTGGTGCGTGAAGACGATCATGTCGTATATGGTGACTCTGGATACAGCGGAATTGGCAAACGTGATGAAATCAAAAATGATGATCATTTATCAAAAGTAGAATTCAGAATCAATCTTCGTCCCTCCAGTATCAAGGTTCCAGATACATACAAAGGGACCAACTGGGACAAAGAGATAGAAAACCGAAAATCCTCCACACGATGTAAAGTGGAGCATCCATTTTTGATCGTAAAGCGTCAGTTTGGTTATGCAAAAGTTGCGTACCGAGGCATCGCCAAAAACATGAATCGTTTCCACATACTGTTTGCAAGCGCCAATCTGGTGATGTGCGCCAGAGCAGGTCGAAGTAAGGAGTTCTGCATGGCATAAGTGCGCCCATTTATGGGAGAAATCCACAAAGCGCAGGAAATATAAGCAAGATATTCACACAATAAACGGTAAAAGCAACGCCAATATCGATAAAGATTATCAAAATAGGACAATTGGAGCATTGAACATACTATTAATCAGTGTTTCCTTAGAATTACATAAGGAGCATCGCTCCAAATCTAACGAAGGGAGGCCAGAAAAATGGACAGAAAAATCAACGTGAAGCTTATCATGGAGCTTCGGGATGCCGGTTTGTCACGCAGTACGATCGCATCCACAAGACACATCTCAAGACATTCCGTCAGTGACGTCTTCAACATCGCTGACGAAAAGG
>PPYE01432462.1_pt1 | contig 72381 bp, 56 predicted proteins | sample 1559881 | NCBI WGS metagenome assembly PPYE01 (sample SAMN08240022, study PRJNA423297) | Human gut metagenome, whole genome shotgun sequencing project. | reverse complement strand
GGGCCGCAGCCCCAGCCGGCGGCCGCCGCATCGGAACGGCGGGCCCTTTTCGTTTCCTTTTCGGGCACGAAAAGGAAAGCCTCCGCGGCAGATACCGTTTGTCAGGAAACCGACCGTTTGCCAAAAAGGAAGGCTGCCAGCCGATCCTCCCCGGCAGCCGGGCGGCAAAACAACCCCTCAGTCGCCTTCGGCGCCAGCTCCCCTTACACAGGGGAGCCCTGGGAAGCGCACCGCAAAAAGGGCCGCGCCTTGCGGCGCGGCCCAAACAGGCAGGATCTTTTCTTTGGCTGTGAAAAGAGTAAAATCAGCGCAGCACCGCGCCCAGGTTGGCGGAGGTGACCATGCGGGCGTACCGGGCCAGCCAGCCGCTCTTGACGTTGGGTTCGGGGGCCTGGTAGGCCGCTTTGCGGGCCGCCAGCTCCTCGTCGCTGACATGCAGGGTGATGGAGGCGTTGGGGATGTCGATCTCGATGGTGTCCCCTTCCTTGATGAGGCCGATGGGCCCGCCGGAGGCCGCTTCCGGGCTGACGTGACCGATGGCCGCGCCGCGGGACGCGCCGGAGAACCGGCCGTCGGTGATCAGGGCCACGGTGGTGTCCAGCTTCATGCCGGCCAGGGCACTGGTGGGGTTGAGCATCTCCCGCATACCGGGGCCGCCCTTGGGGCCTTCGTACCGGATAACCACCACGTCCCCGGGGTGAATTTCCCCATTATAAATGGCGGTGATGGCGGTCTCCTCACTGTCGAACACCCGGGCCGGGCCGGTGTGGTGCTGCATTTCGGGGGCCACGGCGCTGCGCTTGACCACGCAGCCGTCCGGGGCAATGTTGCCCCACAGGATCTGCAGCCCGCCGTTGACCGAATAGGGGTTGTCGATGGGGCGGATGGCCTTCTGGTCCAGAATCTTCGCCCCGGCGATGTTCTCGCCCAGGGTCTTGCCGGTGACGGTGGGAACCTCCAGGTCCAGCAGCCCCACCTTGGCCAGTTCGGCCTGCACGGCGGGAATACCCCCCGCCTCGTACAGATCGGGCATATGGGTGGGGCCCGCCGGGGCCAGATGGCAGAGGTTGGGGGTCTTGGCGCTGATCTCGTTGAACAGTTTCAGGTCGATGGGCACGCCCGCCTCGTAGGCGATGGCCAGCAGGTGCAGCACCGTGTTGGTGGAGCAGCCCAGGGCCATATCGCAGGTCAGGGCGTTGCGGATGGACCGCTCGTTGACGATCTGCCGGGCGGTGATGCCCCGGTTGACCAGGTCCATAATGGCCATGCCCGACCGTTTGGCCAGCTGCAGCCGCTTGGCGTAGACCGCCGGGATGGTGCCGTTGCCGGGCAGGGCGATGCCGATGGCCTCGCACAGGCAGTTCATGCTGTTGGCGGTGTACATGCCGGAGCAGGAACCGCAGCCGGGGCAGCAGTTGCAGGTGCAGTCTTCCAGCTGTTCGTCGTTGATGAGCCCGGCCTTGTAGGCGCCCACCGCCTCGAACATCTTGGACAGGCTGACCTCCTCGCCGCCGTAGCGGCCGGCCAGCATGGGCCCGCCGGAGCAGACCACCGCGGGCACATCCATGCGCACGGCGGCCATAAGCATGCCGGGCACGATCTTGTCGCAGTTGGGCACCAGAACCAGACCGTCCAGCTGGTGGGCCATGTACATGGTCTCCACGCTGTCGCAGATCAGTTCCCGGCTGGCCAGGGAATACTTCATGCCGATATGGCCCATGGCGATGCCGTCGCACACGCCGATGGAAGGCATGAGCACCGGGGTGCCCCCGGCCATACGGATACCGGCCTTGACGGCGTCCGCGATCTTGTCCAGGTTCATGTGACCGGGCACGATCTCACTGTAGGCGGACACCACGCCGATGAGCGGGCGTTCCAGTTCTTCCGGGGTATAGCCCAGGGCGTAGAACAGGCTGCGGTTGGGGGCGCGCTCGGGGCCCTTCTTGACGTTATCGCTGTGCATGGGGCACATCCTCCTCTGCCGCCCGGGGCGGCCGTGCTGTTGTTTTTGGGGTTGGAGCTTACTTCTTCAGCCAGCTCATCATCTGGCGCAGTTCCTTGCCCACCTTCTCGATGAGGTGCTCGGACTGCATGCGGCGCTCGGCCAGGAAGTGGACCTTGCGGCCGCCCTTGGGGCTCATCTCGGTGAGGAACTCGCTGGCGAAGGTGCCGTCCTGGATCTCGGTCAGGACCTTCTTCATCTCCTTGCGGGTTTCCTCGGTGATCAGGCGCTTGCCGGTGCGGTAGTCGCCGTACTCGGCGGTGTTGGAGATGGAGTAGCGCATCTTGTCGAAGCCGCCTTCGTTGATCAGGTCGACGATGAGCTTCATCTCGTGGCAGGTCTCGAAGTAGGCCATCTCGGGGGCGTAGCCGGCTTCCACCAGGGTATCGAAGCCCGCATGGATCAGCTCGCAGACGCCGCCGCACAGCACAGCCTGCTCACCGAACAGGTCGGTCTCGGTCTCTTCCTTGAAGGTGGTCTCCAGGATGCCCGCACGGCCGGCGCCGATGCCGGAAGCGTAAGCCAGGGCGATCTCCTTGGCCTTGCCGGTGTAGTCCTGCTCCACGCAGATCAGGGACGGGCAGCCCTCGCCCTCGGTGTACAGGCGGCGGACAATGTGGCCGGGGCCCTTGGGGGCGATCATGATGACGTCCACGTTCTTCGGCGGGGTGATGGTCTTGAAATGGATGTTGAAGCCGTGGGCAAAGGCCAGGGCCTTGCCTTCGGTCATGTAAGGAGCCACCTGGTTATAGTAGATGTCGGCGCAGAGCTCGTCCGGCACCAGCATCATGACGATGTCGCCGGCCTTGGCGGCGTCCTCCACTTCCATCACCTTGAAGTTGGGATGGGTGGCGGCAAACTCCTCTGCCTTTGCCCAGTGGCCGGAGCCCTTGCGCAGGCCGACGACGACGTTGACGCCGCTTTCGGCCAGGTTTTCGGAGTGGGCGTGGCCCTGGCTGCCGAAGCCGATAACGGCGACGGTCTTGCCGTCCAGCACGCCGAGGTTGCAGTCGGAATCGTAGTACTTGTTGATAGCCATGGGTTCATTTCTCCTTTGCTGATTACATTTTTATAATAAGGTTTTTCCGGGAAACAGATTTGTCAGGGCTCCGGGCAGTGGGTGCCGGGCAGGGGCAGCTGGGCGGCCCGCACTTCCTGGGGCGGTTTCTGCATGTGCTGGTGCTTGCCGCCCCGTTCCAGGGCGGTGACACCGGTGCGGCAGAGTTCCAGGATCTCGTACCCTTCGAACATCTTGAGGAAGGCGTCGATCTTTTCCGGCTTGCCGGTGAGTTCAAACACCATGCTGTCGGGGGAAAGATCAATGATCTTGGATTTGTAAATGGAAGCGATCTCCCGCAGTTCGGCGCGGTTGGCGGTGGTGCAGGCCACCTTCAGCAGCAGCAGTTCCCGCTGCAGGCTGTTGTCGGCGTTGAGCTCAAAGACCTGGCGGGCCACTTCCAGCCGTTCGGTCTGCAGGATCAGCTGTTCGATCTCCTGGTCCTTGCCGTGGGTGGCCACGGTGATGCGGCTGACGGCGGGGTCGTTGGTGGCCGACACGGTCAGGCTGTCGATGTTGAAGCCCCGGCGGCAGAACAGGCTGGACACCCGGGCCAGAACGCCGTTCTGGTTGTCCACCAGCAGGCTGATCACCCGGCGGCGATCGGCGGGCGGGCCGCTGTGCGTTTCCTTTTTCATGCTGAGCCCTCCTTTATTCCATGATGATGTCGTTGATGTCGCCGCCGCCCGGGATCATGGGCAGCACCCGCTCGTCCTTGCCGATGCGGCAGTCGATCCAGGTGGGGCCGTCCTGCTTCATGGCGTCGGCCAGGGCCTCCTTGAATTCCGCCGGGTTGGTGGCGCGGTAGCCCTTGAGGCCGAAGCCTTCGGCCAGCTTGACGAAGTCGGTGTGGCGGTGGGGGTCGGTGGCGGAGTAGCGCCCTTCATAGAAGCTGGTCTGCCACTGCCGGACCATGCCCAGCACCGAGTTGTTGAAGATGACGGTGATGATGGGCAGATGGTAGCTCACGGCGGTGCAGGCTTCGTTGAGGTTCATGTGGAAGGAGCCGTCGCCGGTGAGCATGATCACCCGCTGGTCCCGGCCCAGGGCCATCTGGGCGCCGATGGCGGCGCCGTAGCCGAAGCCCATGGTGCCCAGGCCGCCGCTGGTGAGGAAACCGCGGCTCTTGGTATGGTGCAGGTACTGGGCCGCCCACATCTGGTGCTGGCCCACGTCGGTGACATAGACGGCTTCCGGCCCGGCCTGGCGGCAGAGCTCATCGATGAGCTGGTGGGGCCGCAGTTCGGTTTCGCTGTCCTGGGGGCGGTAGTCCACCTTCTGCCAGGAACGGATCTGTTCCATCCACATCTTGTGTTCGGTCTTTTCCACGTAGGGCAGAATGGCCTGCAGCACATAGGCGGCGTCCCCGGAGATGCACAGGTCCACATCCACATTCTTGCCCATCTCGCTGGGGTCGATATCGATCTGGATGATTTTCGCCTTGGATGCGAAGGTGTCGGGGTTCAGCGCCACCCGGTCGGAAAAGCGGGTGCCCACGGCCAGAACCAGGTCGGCTTCCGCAATGGCCTTGTTGGCCGCAAAGCTGCCGTGCATGCCCAGCATGCCCAGGTTGTGGGGTTCGCCATAGCCCAGAACGCCGGCGGCCATCAGGGTGTGGGTGGCGGGCATGCCCGCCTTATTCAGCAGGTCCCGCAGGGGCTGGCAGCCCGCCGCGCTGCGCACGCCGCCGCCAAAGTAGACGATGGGGCGCTGGGCCTTGTTGATCATCTCGGCGGCTTCCCGGGCTTCGGCTTCATCCACCCGGGTGACGGTGCGGATGAGTTCCGGGGCCTTGGGGGTGAATTCGCACTTGTTGGCGGTGACATCCTTGGGAATGTCCACCAGCACCGGGCCCTTGCGGCCGCTCTGGGCGATGCGGAAGGCGCTGCGCATGGTGTCGGCCAGGTCTTCCACCTTGCGCACCGTGTAATTGTGCTTGGTGATGGGCATGGTGATGCCCTCGATGTAGGCTTCCTGGAAGCTGTCCCGCCCGATGAGGCTGGTGGCCACGTTGCCGGTGAAGGCCACCATGGGCACGCTGTCCATATAGGCGGTGGCAATGCCGGTGACCAGGTTGGTGGCGCCGGGGCCGCTGGTGGCCAGCACCACGCCGGTGCGGCCGGTGGCCCGGGCGTAACCATCTGCCGCATGGGCAGCGCCCTGCTCGTGGGCGGTCAAAACACTCTGTATTCTATCGGAGCTTTTATACAACTCGTCATAAAGATTCAGTACCGCACCGCCGGGATAGCCAAAGATGGTATCGACGCCCTGTTCCACCAGGACTTCCACAAAGATCTGTGCGCCGGTCAACAGCATGGTGGACAACTCCTTTCGTTGCTCTGGATTCCTCTTTTCGTATTTCTTACCCATGAGGCCGCCAACGGCCCGGAGAGTGTAAAAAAACAGCCTTCGTCCCCTGTTTCCAAGAGACAAAGGCCGTGTAGGCTCTCTGCGGTACCACTCTTCTTGGCATGGCGTCCATGCCCGCTCACTGGGCTTCATCCAAAGCCCTGCACGGTAACGGGTGCTTCCGGGTCCGGTTACTGGACATTCACCGGGCCTGCTCCGGGATGACTTCGCGCCCTGCCTGCCCGCTGCCTTGCACCGGCCGGCAGCTCTCTGTTGGTGGTGTGGGGCGTTACTGGTTCCCATCACAGCAGTTCAGCTGTTTAGCTTGGTAAAGTGTATATTGGATTGTACCGCATTTTTTCCCCGATGTCAACAGGATTTTAGTAATTTTCACAAACCCTTGCGCACCGGCGGCCGAACGTTTATACTGGGGTCAGCCTGACTTTGTCTGTTGGACGTTATCAAAGGGGGAGTTTGTATATGATGACCATCCGTGACCTTTCGGTCCGTCTGGGATCGCTGGTGGTGTTGCGGGGCGTTTTGCGGGACGAAACCGTCCGCCGTTTCACCGCCATGCTGCAGGCGGCGCTGGGCTATTCCGGCAACGCCGCCCCGCTGGCGGACGCCGTGGCCGATTTTGAGGCTTCCCTGCTGCCCCGGGGGGAAAACTGGAGCCGGGTGTTGCTGGACATTGTGCTCAATGACGACAACCTGTGCATCCGTCACAGCCAGACGCCCCAGGGTGCCGGGGAGGTGGCGGAGGGCAATCTGGCCCGGGACCTGAGCGTTTTGCAGGCGGCGGGGTCGCTGACCCTGGCGGATCTGCTGACGCCGCTGGAGGGCGGAGACGCCCTGCTGAACCAGATGCCCTTGCCCTGGAAGGTGGAGCCGGAGCTGCGCTTTGCCAAGGAATACGCGGCCCGGCGGCGGCAGGTGCCCCATGCTGGGTACGGCATCTTTGCCCGGTACCACGTCTTTACCCTGGAGGAGGGCAAGCTGACCCCGGTGCGCTACCCGGACCCCCAGCGGCTCAGCGAGCTGCCGGGCTATGAGCGGGAGCGGCAGAAGATCATTGAGAACACCAAGGCCCTGCTGGCGGGTCTGCCGGCAGCCAACGTGCTTTTGTACGGCGACGCGGGCACCGGCAAGTCCAGCACGGTAAAGGCGCTGGCCAACGAGTTCCGGGGCGACGGGCTGCGGCTGGTGGAAATCAAGAAGCACCAGCTGTACCAGATGCCGGGGCTGATGGATGATCTGGCGGACAATCCGCTGAAGTTCATCCTCTTCATCGACGATCTGAGTTTTTCTTCCAACGACGACAACTTTGCCGCCCTGAAAGCCATTCTGGAAGGCAGCGTGGGCGGGCGCAGCCGCAACGTGGCGGTGTACGCCACCTCCAACCGGCGGCACCTGGTCAAGGAGACCATGTCCGACCGCATGGCCGGGGATGACATCCACGCGGGGGATACCCGCCAGGAACTGATGAGCCTGTCCGCCCGGTTCGGGCTGACGGTGACCTTCCAGCGGCCGGACAAGGCCCTGTACGAGACCATCGTCATGGACCTGGCCCAGCGGTGCGGGGTGCAGATGCCCTCCGACCAGCTGATGATGCGGGCCGAAGCCTTCGCGCTGCGGGCCGGCGGCCGCAGTCCCCGGGTGGCCAAGCAGTTTGTGGAACTGCTGGCCGGCGGGGTACAGCTGTAACCTCCCTAATGCCTCCCCTGTGTAAGGGGAGGTGCCGCGCAGCGGCGGTGGGTTTGTTTCTCACTTCTTGGGTAACGGCTGCCTGCCGTTCAGTCCTTCCTTTTGTGACCAAAAGGAAGCGAAAAGTCCCACCGTTTCGATGCGGTGGACGCCGACCAGGGCGTTTTTTTGCCCGGGCGGCTGTGCCGCCCGATGGCGCTACGCGCCATGCAAAAAAGCAACGCGCAGCGTTGTTTCCGAAATGGGTCGGCCGCGAAAAGCGGCCAATAGTTGGGTGAGAAACCTTGCCCCGTTGGGATGCGGCCACCTTACGACGGCCTACTCAGGTCCTGGGGGACCTGAGCAAGGAATGGATTGAAATAGCGCTACCGGAAGGCTCCCCTTGCACAGGGGAGCCTTTTTTATGCCCTCTCGGTTACCAGTTCGAACCCTTCCTCCTTCAGGCGGGTCTTGATCTGTTCGATCTGGGCGGCGTCCCGGGTTTCCAGGCCCAGGCGCAGGAAACAGCTGGTGATGGCCATGTTGGTGTCGCCCCGGTCGTGGTGCACCGACACGATGTTGGCCCCGCAGGCGGACACAATGTCCGACACCCGCAGCAGCTGGCCGGGTTTGTCCTCCAGGGCGATCATCAGGCTGGCGGTGCGCCCGCTCATGATCAGGCCGCGGGTGATCACCCGGGACAGGATGTTCACGTCGATGTTGCCGCCGGACACCAGGCACACCGTCTTTTTGCCTGCAATGGGCAGCTTGCCGAAGAGGGCGGCGGCCACCGGGGTGGCCCCGGCGCCTTCGGCCACCAGTTTCTGGTTTTCCATCAGGTCCAGAATGGCGGCGGCAATCTCGTCTTCGCTCACCGTGACGATGTCGTCCACGTACTTCTGGATCAGCTCGAAGGTCTTTTCCCCGGGGGTCTTCACCGCAATGCCGTCGGCAAAGGTGTCCACCCGGTCCAGGGTCTCGTAGGTGCCGTCGTGGTAGGCGCGGTACATGCTGGCCGCTCCCGCCGCCTGCACGCCGTAGATCTTCACTTCGGGACGCAGGCTCTTCACCGCCATGGCCACGCCGGCAATCAGGCCGCCGCCGCCGATGGGCACGATGATGGCCTCCACATCCGGCAGCTGGTCCAGAATTTCCAGCCCGATGCTGCCCTGCCCCGCCATGACCAGCTCGTCGTCATAGGGGTGGATGAAGGTCATGCCGGTTTCTTTCTGCAGTTCCACCGCCCGGTCGTGGGCGTCGTCGTAGGTGCCCTTGACCAGCTCCACCCGGGCGCCCAGCCGCTTGGTGCTTTCCACCTTCATGATGGGGGCGCCGTCCGGCATGCACACCACGCTGGGAATGCCCAGCCGGGTGGCCGCCAGCGCCACACCCTGGGCGTGGTTGCCCGCCGAACAGGCGATGACCCCGTGGGCGCGCTCTTCCTCGGTGAGCTGGCTGATCTTATAGTAGGCACCCCGCAGCTTGAAACTGCCGGTGACCTGGAGGTTTTCGGTTTTCAGATACAGTTCACTGTCGCTGTGCAGGCGTTCGGCCGCAATCAGGTCGGTGCGGCGGGCTACATCCCGCAGTACAAAGGCGGCGTGATAGATCTTGTCGAGCGTGAGCATGGACGTCCTTCCCTTCCTTGGGTGTTGGCCCGGCGCCAAGAGGGCGCGAAAGCGGCCCGGGACCGGCCGGGCCGCTTTCTGCTTCGTCCTTGAAGCGTTGAGCGTATGAGCATGATTATAGTTGAATATATTTGATTTGTAAAGTGAAACAAATTCACTATGTGCGCATACCGCGTGCAGACGTACAAAATCCAGCGTTGTTTTTGTGAAATACAGCGAATGGGTCCGGGAACGGGCGGCGGATGGACAACCCCTCCACCGCTTCGCGGCACCTCCCCTTACACAGGGGAGGCTTTGGGGAGAGAAGGCGCTGCGGGGGCTTCGCCCTATGCGGCGGGCGCATGATCAAAACGCCCCTGCCTTTGTGCTTGTACGACAAACCAAACAAAAAAGCGGCGCCATTCTTGTGCTTGTATACACTTTTGCACCGCCCCACTTTCGTTTATAATAAGATTGTATACAAGGTCAGGATGCCGCCGCATCCCGGCCCCAAAACCGCAAATATCAGGGAGGTCTTTGCCGCATGGATATCCGTTATTCCTGCAACCAGCGCGATTTCAAGCGCTACACCACCGAAGAGACCCGCAACGAATTTCTGATCACCGGCCTGTACAAGGCCGACGAGGTCGTGGCCGTCTACTCTCACGTTGACCGCATGGTCACCCTGGGCTGCATGCCCGTGCATGAGGAAGTGTCCATCGACAAGGGCATCGACGTGTGGGCCAACTTCGGCACCCACTACTTCCTGGAACGCCGGGAAGTGGGCATGTTCAACATCGGCGAGGGCGCCGGCGTGGTTACCGCCGACGGCGTGGAATATCCGATGAACTACAAGGACTGCCTGTACATCACCCAGGGCACCAAGGAAGTCACCTTCAAGAGCGTGGACCCCGAAAAGCCCGCCAAGTTCTATATGGTGTCCGCCCCGGCCCACTGCCGCTACGAAACCAAGCTGATCACCATTGAGGAAGCCGCCAAGCGGCCTCTGGGCAGCCTGGAAACCTGCAACAAGCGCACCATCAACCAGTTCATCCATCCCAGCGTGCTCAAGACCTGCCAGCTTTCCATGGGCATGACCTGCCTGGAACCCGGCAGCAACTGGAACACCATGCCCAGCCACACCCACGAGCGCCGCATGGAGATCTACACCTACTTTGAAATTCCCGAAGGCCAGGCGGTTTTCCACATGATGGGCGAACCCACCGAGACCCGCCACATCCTGATGCACAACTACGACGCGGTGATCAGCCCGTCCTGGAGCATCCACAGCGGCGTGGGCACGTCCAACTACACCTTCATCTGGGCCATGGGCGGCGAAAACATGGAGTTTGACGACATGGACAACATCGCCACCACCGACCTGCGCTGATTTTTCATCGGTTCCCGGCGCCTTTGACCGGCGCCTTGAATACATTGCAACAAACAATGGGAGGTTTTAACATGTCTGTTTGCACCCCGAAATCTTTTGATCTGACCGGCAAGATCGCCCTGATCACCGGCGCTTCCTACGGCATCGGTTTCGCCATTGCCACCGCTATGGCCAACTGCGGCGCCACCATCGTCTTCAACGACATCAAGCAGGAACTGGTCGACAAGGGCCTGGCCGCTTACAAGGAAGCCGGCATCGACGCTCACGGCTATGTCTGCGACGTCACCGACGAGGACGCCGTCAACGCCTTCATCAAGAAGGTCACCGAGGAAGTCGGCCACATCAACATCCTGGTCAACAACGCCGGTATCATCAAGCGCATTCCCATGTGCGACATGACCGCCGCGCAGTTCCGTCAGGTCATCGACGTTGACCTGAACGCCCCCTTCATCGTCTCCAAGGCCGTCATCCCCGATATGATCGAGCAGGGCGGCGGCAAGATCATCAACATCTGCTCCATGATGAGCGAGCTGGGCCGTGAGACCGTCTCCGCCTACGCTGCTGCCAAGGGCGGCCTGAAGATGCTGACCAAGAACATCGCTTCCGAGTACGGCGCTTACAACATCCAGTGCAACGGCATCGGACCCGGCTACATCGCCACCCCGCAGACCGCTCCGCTGCGTGAGATCCAGCCCGACGGTTCTCGTCATCCCTTCGACCAGTTCATCGTCTCCAAGACGCCGGCCGGCCGCTGGGGCGAAGCCGAAGACCTGGGCGGCCCCGCCGTCTTCCTGGCTTCTGATGCTTCCAACTTCGTCAACGGCCTGGTCCTGTACGTCGACGGCGGCATCCTGGCCTACATTGGCAAGCAGCCCGGCTGATCCTTTTCCCTCTCTTCTGTCTGACACAAAAACAGCCGTTCCCGGCGGGGAACGGCTGTTTTTTATTGTATGCCTGCCAGTATGGTGCACACATCCTCCGGGTTGACCCCGAAATAGTCTGCCACATAATAATAGTCGGCGGTGGGCCAGGCCACCACGCTGCCCTCTTTCAGGGCGTCGGGGGTCAGGTCGTCGGCGCTGTCCAGCACCACATAGTCCCCCATCACCTGTTCCACCGGGTCCAGGTCTTCGGGCAGTGTTCCGCCCACCTTCTCGATCTTATACCCTTGCCCGCAGTCCAGGGCGTACTTCCACACCACCAGCCGGTGCTCCCTGTCGGGGGCGTCGATGGTCACCGAGGCCCATCGGTCCCCGGGGTCGGAATGGCTCTCCACAATGGCGTACCCTTCCGGCAGCGCGGCAAAGGTGATGCCGGTCACCGGCGGGGCGGTTTCTGCGGGTTCCTCCACCTCCAGGGCAAAGGAGTTCCGGCCGGTGCGTTTCAGTTCCAGTTCGGGCCACACCGCCGCCACCCCCAAAACCAGCAGTCCGGCACACACGGCGGCAATGAGCGCCGCCCGCAGAATCTTGCGGGGGTGGAGAATCATCCCGGCGGCCCGGACTTCCGCCTCACTCTGGCGCAGGCAGGCGGTTTGCAGCAGCGCGTCAAATTCACGGTCGTTCATGGTATCCCTCCTGTTCCATCCATTGCCGCAGCCGTTTCCGGGCCCGGTGGGCCCGCTGGCGCACCGCCCCTTCGCTCATGCCCAGCAGGGCGGCGGTTTCGGCGGCGGAAAAGCCGTACCCGTACCGCAGCAGCATCAGGTCGTGGTCCACGGCGGGCAGGGTCTGCAGCCCCCGCTGCAACACCGCCACCGCATCGGCCCGCTCGGCGGCTTCGGCGGGGCCGGGAGCCGGGTCGGGCAGAACCGCCCAGCCCTCCTCCGGCAGGGTCAGTTCCCGGCTGTCCCGACGCAGGTTGCGGGCGGCGTTGCGCACCGTCACCAGCAAAAGCCCCCGCAGCCGGGTTTCGTCCTCCGTCTCGATGCGTTCCCGCACCCCGGGGGCGCTGAGCCGCAGCCAGGCATTCTGCACCGCGTCCTGGGCCAGGGCTTTGTCCCCGCCCAGCACAGCGGCAGCCACCGCACACAGCCGGCGGTACTGCCGGTGGTACAGCCGGGCCAGGGTCTGTTCCCGGGCATCACGGCCAAACATGGTCAGCCCTCCTTTCCTCGGTTTTGAGGTTCCTCACCTGCTGTACACCCGAACCTGCCTTTTTGTGACAGGATTTTGCCGAAAAAACGGCCGCCTTCCGCGGGCTGGACCCCGGAAAGCGGCCGTTTTGGCATTGTTTTATTCTTCTGTCTGGGTGAGGATGCCGCTGTCGGCGATGGCCTGCACCGCCTGACGGATGACCTCCTCGGTGAGGGTCAGGGCAAAGCGGACGTAGCCTTCCCCCGACGGCCCGAAGCTGGAACCCGGGGTGCAGATGACGCCGGCTTCCTGGATGAGGGCCATGCAGAAGTCCATGCTGCTGTGCCAGCCGGAAGGCAGCGGCGCCCAGACGAACATGCTGCCGTGGCTGTCCGGCACCGGCCAGCCGATGGACCGCAGCCCGCCGCACAAGGCGTCCCGCCGGGCCTGGTAGACGGCGCACTGGGCTTTCACCCCGTCCAGGGGGCCTTCCAGGGCCGCCACGGCGGCTTTCTGGATGGGGGCAAACATGCCGAAGTCGATCTGGGTGCGCAGCTTCTTGCAGGCGGCCACCACGTCCGGCCGCCCCACCAGGAAGCTGATGCGGGCGCCGGTGACGTTGAAGCTCTTGCTCAAAGAGAAGAACTCCACCGCCACATCCTCGGCGCCGGGGGTGTTGAAGACGCTGTGACCTTCCGCCCCGTCGAAGATAATGTCGCTGTAGGCGTTGTCGTGCACCAGCAAAATGTTGTAGGTGCGGCAGAAATCCACGATTTCCCGGTACAGCTCCGGGGTGCCGATGCTGCCCACCGGGTTGGCCGGCAGAGAGACGATCATCAGCTTGGCCTTGCGGGCCACCTCCTCGGGGATGCTGTGCACATCGGGCAGGAAGTGATTCTCCGCCGTCAGGTGGTAGAACCAGGGCACGCCCCCGCCCAGCCGCATGCCGGTCATGAAGACGGGATAGCAGGGGTCGGGCAGCAGCACGGTGTCGCCGTCGTTGAGCAGGGCCAGGCCCAGGTGGCCGATGCCGTCCTGGCTGCCGGAAAAGCTCATGACCTTGTCCGGGGTGATGTCCTTGACCCCGAACCGGCGCTCATAGTAGTGGCCCACGGCTTCCAGCATCTCGGGCAGGTCACGCAGGGTGTACTTCCAGTTTTCGTCCTGGGCGGCCGCGTCCAGCAGGGCCTGCTTGATGTGGGGTGCCGGGGGAAAATCCGGCGTGCCCACCGACAGGTTGTACAGGGTGCGCCCTTCGGCTTCCAGCGCAATTTTTTTGTCGTTCAGTGCCGCAAAGATTTCCGGACCGAACAGGTCCAGCCGCTTGGAGAATTCCATCTGCATGGTCTCCATGATACAAAAGCCCCCTCGTTGCCTTTTCAGGAAAAATTTGTCGATTGCTTTATTGTAGCACTCTCACCCCCCCCATGCAAGGGCGGCGGGTAGGCAGAGGCGGATATCCGTGGTATAATAAGGTACAATTCCAAAAATGGGGAGGTGTTTGCCGTGGTACAGGTGACATTGCTGGGCAGCGGGGCCACAAGACCCCTGCCCCACCGGGCCCTGGCGGCCCTGTGGCTGCAGGTGGGCGGCCGGGGGCTGCTCTTCGACTGCGGGGAGGGCACCCAGGTATCGGCCCAGCGGTTCGGGGCCAGTCTGTACAGGCTGGACACTTTGCTGCTCACCCACTACCACGGGGACCATCTCTTCGGGCTGCCGGGGCTTTTGCAGTCCATGGCCGCCCTGGGCCGCACCGAACCCGTGACCGTGGCCGGGCCTCCGGGTCTGGACGGGGTGCTGGACGCGGTGCTGACCCTGGCCGGACCGTTGCCCTTCGCCCTTTGCCGTCACACCTTCGGGGACTGCCGGGGCAGTCTGGCGCTGCCGTCGGGTGCGGTGGTCACCGCCTTTCCCGCCCGGCACCGGGTGCCCTGCTGCTCTTATCTCTACACCTTACCCCGGGCCGGGCGTTTTGACCCGGACAAGGCCAAGGCCCTGGGCATTCCGGTGGCTTTGTGGCGCAGTTTGCAGGCGGGGCAGCCCGCCGGGGGCTTTACCCCCGACCAGGTGCTGGGCCCCGCCCGCCGGGGGCTGCGCCTCCTCTACGCCACCGACACCGAACCCACCGCCGAGCTGGCCGAACAGGCCCGGGGGGCGGACCTGCTCTGCATGGACGCCACCTACGCCGACGACGCCGACGCCCCCAAGGCCCGGCTGTACGGCCACGCCACCTGCGCCGAGGCCGGGGCCCTGGCCGCCGAAGCCGGGGTGCGGCGGCTGTGGCTGACCCATTACAGCGCCGCCGTCACCGACCCGGAGGCGGGGCTTGCCGCCGCCCGGCGGCAGTTTCCGGCGGCGGAAGCGGGGTTTGACGGCAGGACCCTGACCCTGACCTTTGACGATTCCCGAAAGGACACCCCATGAAACCATCCACCAAGCAAAATCTGATTTTTCTGGCCGTGGTGCTGGTCGTCATCGGCGGGCTGCTGGTCTGGCGGTATGCCGGGCGGCAGACCGCAGGCACCGAGGCGGTGCTGCAATACGGCGACCCCGCCCAGGAGATGCGCATCCCGCTGGACAAGGACGCCGTCTACGACATCGACACCGGCTTTTACACCATCCATCTGCAGGTGCAGGACGGAGGCATCGCCTTCATTGACAGCCCCTGCCCCGACCATCTGTGCGAAGGGTTCGGCACCCTGCGCAAGGTGGGGGACTGGGCGGCGTGTCTGCCCGCCCGGGCCAGCCTGACCATCGTTGACTGAACAAGAAAGGACCAACCATGAACGCCACCTACAAACAAGTGACCAAAGCCCGCTACATCCGCCAGGTCAGCGACCTGGCCCGGGAGATCTTTGTGCAGCATTACACCAAACTGACCCCCAAGGTTGCGGCCCAGCTGGCCGAGGCCTGGCAGAACGAGGACCTGACCGACGACGAGATCCACTGCGGGGCGGTGAACTACTTCCTCATCTACCTGGGCAACGAGGCGGTGGGCTATTTTGCCCTGGACCTGCGCCCGGTGGGGGCGGTGTGCATCAGCCGTCTGTTTCTTCTGGAAAAGGCCCGGGGCCGGGGCATCGGCCGCAGCGTGGTGGCCTATGCCCAGAAGCTGGCCGAAGGCGACGGCCGCAGCCGCCTGTTCCTGCAGGTGTGGGCCAAGGACCTGAAGGCCGAGGGCTTCTGCAAGCGGTGCCGGTTCCGTCCCGCCGGGGTGGAGCCGGTGGAGGTACTGCCCGGGGTGACCCTGGACATCAAGACATGGGAGAAACTGTGGCGATGAAACTGCTGCATCTGGGGGACCTGCACCTGGGCAAGCGGGTGAACGGGTTTGATTTTCTGGAGGACCAGCGGTTCATTCTGGACCAGGTCCTGGCCTTGTGTGACCAACACGGGGTGCAGGGGGTCATTCTGGCCGGGGACATCTACGACGCCCCGGTGCCCCCTGCCGCCGCCGTGACCCTGCTGGACTGGTTTCTGACCCAGCTCACCGGCCGGCACATCCGGGTGCTGGCGGTGGCGGGCAACCACGACAGCGCCGACCGGCTGGACTACGCCGCCGCCCTGCTGGCCCGTCAGGGGGTGCATATTGCGGGGCGGTTCACCGGGGAAATCCGGGTGGCCCGGTTGGAGGGGGATCTTCCGGTGGAAGTGTGTCTTCTGCCCTTTGTGCGCCCGGCCACCGTGCGGCATTTTCTGCCCGACGCCCCCATCACCGACCAGGACACCGCGGTGGCGGCGGCCCTTTCCACCCTGCCGCCCCGGCAGGACGGCGTGGCCCGGATTCTGGTGACCCACCAGACGGTGCTGGGCGGCGGGGTGCTGCCCCAGTGCGCGGGCAGCGAGAGCATTGCCCCCGATCTTGTGAACGCCGTGGCCGGTGTGAACATCGGCACGGTGGACGCGGTGAACGCCGCCCGCTTTTCGGAAAACGGGGGTTTCGATTATGTGGCCCTGGGCCACATCCACCGCCCCCAGACCGCCGGGGCGCCCCACATCCGGTACGCCGGGGCGCCCTTGTGCTACAGCCTGGACGAGGCCGGGGCCCAGAAGAGCGCCGTGCTGCTGACCATGACCCCCGCCGGGGCGGACACCGAACTGCTGCCCCTGCATCCCCGCCGGGCCATGCGGCACCTGACCGGGCCGCTGGCCGAGCTCACCGACCCCGCCCGGGTCACCGAGGCGGAGGATTACATCTGGGCCACCCTCACCGACGACACCCCCCAGCCCGACGCCATGGCGGTGCTGCGGGCGGCCTACCCCAACGCCATGCGGCTGGACTACGCCCCCCGGGGCACCGGCCCCGACTGGCAGACCGAAACCGCCGAGGCGGTGCGGAAGAAGAGCTTTGACGAACTGTTTTCCGCCTTTTTTGCCCAGATGCACGGCCGTGACCTGACCGAGGAGGAGCGGACCGTCCTGGCCGAGATGAAGGAGGAGGTGGATTGCCCGTGAAACCCTTGCGGCTGACCCTGTGCGCCTTCGGGCCCTATGCCGGGCGCAGCACCCTGGACCTGACCGGCTTCGGCCAGGGCGGACTCTTCCTCATCAGCGGCGACACCGGCGCGGGCAAGACCGCCCTGTTTGACGCCATCACCTTTGCGCTGTACGGCGAGGCCACCGGGGCCTATCGCTCCCCGGACATGCTGCGCAGCGACTTTGCCGACCCCAAGGACGAGACCGCCGTGGAGCTGGTCTTTTCCCACCGGGGCCGGACATACACCGTGACCCGCTCTCCCGAACAGACCCGCAAAAAGCAGCGGGGGGAGGGTTTTACCACCATTCCCGCCAAGGCCGCCCTGGTGCGGGAACCGGAAGAACCGGTGACCGGCAGCAAGGCGGTGACCGCGGCGGTGAACCAGCTGCTGGGCATCGACGCCAAACAGTTTGCCCAGATCTCCATGATTGCCCAGAACGACTTTGCCCGGCTGCTCAACGCTTCCAGCGCCGACCGGGCGGAGATTCTGCGCCAGGTCTTTGACACCGGCGCCTACCAGAAGCTGGGGGCCGCCGCCCGCACCCGGGCCGCCGAGGCCGCCCGCCGGGCGGACACCGCCGCCGAGACGGTGCTACTGCAGCTGGGACGGCTGCAGCCGGTGCCCGATGCCCCCGAGAGCGCGGCCCTCATCGACCTGCAGGCCGCCCGTGACCCCTACAAGGCCGCGGGAGCCCCCGCCCTGGCCCGGGAGCTGATTGCCGCCGACGAGGCCGCCAGCACCGCCGGGGAGGCGGCGCTGGTCCAGCGGGACGCCGCCGTGACCGCGGCCGCCGCCAAAGCCGAGACCGCCCGCAGTGCCGCGGCCCTGCAGGGGCGTCTGCAACAGGCCCGCACCGACGCCCGCGCCCTGCTGGAGAGCGCCCCTGCCCGGCGGCAGGGCTGGGATAAAACCGAGGCCCGCCGCCCCGAGCTGGAGACGCTGGCCGCCCGGCTGGCCGCCCTGGAGGAGCTGGCGCCCAAGTACGCGGCCCTGACCGATGCCGAAACCGCCGCCCGCGCTGCCCAAAAAGCCCTGGCCAAAGCCCAGGCCGACGAAGCCAAGGCCCGGCAGGCCGTGCAGGACTGGGAGCAGCGCAAAGCGGACACCGACAAGGCCCTGGCCGCCTGCGGGGCGCCGGAGGCGGAAGCGGCCCGGGCCCAGGCCATGGAGCAGACCGCCGAAGGGCTGCGCCGGGACTGCGACGCCCTGCTCACCGACTGGAACGTGTGGCAGCGGGCGGAAGCCGCCCGGGCCGACCGCCAGGCCGCCTACCTAGAAAAGCAGCGCACCGCCGACGAAACCGCCGCCCGCAGCGCCGCCCTGCAAAAGCAGCTCAACGCCGCCCGGGCGGGGCTGCTGGCCCAGACCCTCACCGAAGGGGCCCCCTGCCCCGTCTGCGGCGCCACCCATCACCCGGCGCCGGCCACCCTGGACCCCGGCCATGTGACCGAGGCGGACTGCGACGCCGCCGCCACCCTGGCCGCCCAGGCCGCCCGCACCGCCACCGACGCCAGCGTGCAGGCCGGACAGGCCACCGCCCGGTGCAAGGCGCTGCGTGACAACCTGTACAAATCCGCCGATGCCTTTTTGGGCAAACGGCGAAAAGTCTACACCGGCGCCCCGGCGGCCGAGCTGGACGCCGAGGGGCTGCGGGCGGTGCTCAGCGACCAGGCCGCTGCCCTGCAAGCCGGTCTGGCCAAGGTGCGCACCGCCCTGCAGGATGCCAGGGCCCGGGCCGACCGCAAGGCCGACCTGTCCAGACAGGCCGCCGCCCTGCAGGGCCGGGGTCCGGCGCTGAACCAGGCCCTTCAGACCGCCCAGGCAGCCGCCGCCAAGGCCCAGGCCGACCTGGCCGGGGCCGAAGCCCGGCGGGAGGCCTTGCGCAAAGACCTGCCCTACCCCGACGCCGCCGCCCTGAACGCCCAGCGGCAGGAAGTGGCCGCCCGGCGGGACGCCCTGGCCAAAGCCCTGCAGGCGGCCGCCCGGGAGCGCAGCGAATTTGAAGCCAAACTCAGCGAGGCCCAGGGCCGGGCCGCCGCCCTGGAAAAGGAAGCAGCCGCCGCCCCGGGCGCCCCGGCCCCCAAGGCCGCCGAAGCGGCCCTGCAGACCGCCCAGACCGCCCGGGACAAGCTGCGCCGGGCCTTGCAGGCCACCCATCTGCGGCTGAAAACCAACCGGGACGCCCTGGCCGCCCTGGAAAAGGCCCTGGCCGATTCCGAACACATCCGGACCCGCAGCGCCATGCTGGATAACCTGTCCCGCACCATCAACGGCAATCTGTCCGGCAAGCCCAAGCTGCCCTTTGAGCAGTACGTGCAGGCCTTCTACTTTGACGGGGTGGTGGCGGCGGCCAACCGCCGGTTCCACCGCATGACCGCCGGGCAATACCGCCTTTTGCGCCGCAGCGACGGGGGCATTGCCGCCAAGACCGCCCTGGACCTGGATGTGTTCGACGCCTACACCGGCAAGACCCGCCCGGTGGGCAGCCTTTCGGGCGGGGAGAGCTTTCTGGCCGCCCTGAGCCTGGCTCTCGGCATCAGCGACACCATCCAGCAGAGCGCCGGAGGCGTGCAGGTGGACACCCTGTTTGTGGACGAAGGCTTCGGCACCCTGGACGCCGAGGCCCTGGAAAAAGCCATCGAGACCCTCACCGCCCTGGCGGGTTCGGACAAGCTGGTGGGCATCATCAGCCACGTGGAAGCCTTACAGGACCGGGTGCGCCGGAAGATTCTGGTGCACAAGACCCGCCGGGGCAGCACCGCCGAGATTCTCACCGAGTAAAAAGGAGACTTTGTATGTCCCGTTCTCTTTTGCAGCAGCAGCTGGAAGCCTGCGCCGCCGCCCGGTATCCCCTGCACATGCCGGGGCACAAGCGCCGGTGTCTGCCCGCCCCGGGGCTGGCCTGCGCCGCCTGGGACACCACCGAGGTGCCCGGCACCGACGACCTGCATGACGCTGACGGCATTCTGGCCCAGGCCATGGCCCGGGCCGCCGCTTTGTGGGGGTCCCGGCGGTGCTGGTTCCTGGTGGGGGGCAGCACCTGCGGGCTGCTGGCCGCGGTGCGCGCCGCCGCGCCCTGGGGCAGCGAGATTCTCTGCGCCCGCAACTGCCACAAATCCATCTACCACGCCATCGAATTGTGCGACCTGCGCCCGGTCTGGCTCACCCCGCCGGTGGACGAAGCCTTCGGAGTGTACGGCAGCGTCTCCCCCGCCGCCGTGGCCGAAGCCCTGGACGCCCATCCCGACGCCGCCTGTCTGGTGCTCACCAGCCCTACCTATGAGGGGGTGCTCAGCGACATCGCCGCCATAGCGAACCTCTGCCACACCCGAGGCATCCCCCTGGTGGTGGACGAGGCCCACGGTGCCCACTACCTGCCCGCCGCCGAACCCTTCGGCTGGCGGGGCGGGGCGGTGGCTGCCGGGGCGGACCTGGTCATCCAGAGCGCCCACAAGACCCTGCCCAGCCTGACCCAGACCGCCCTTCTGCACCTGAACGGGGAGCTCATCGACCCCGACGAGGTGGAGCGCCAGCTGGACGTGTTCGAGACCAGCTCCCCCTCCTACCCCTTGATGGTCAGCCTGGACGGCTGCTGCACCCAAATTTCCCAGGACGGCCCCGCCCTCTTTGCCGGGTGGCGGCAGCGGCTGGACCGGTTTTCCGCCGCCGTGGTGCCGCTGCAGCACCTGCGGGTGCTCTGTCACGGGACGGACCGCCTTGCCGACCATCCCGACTTTTTTGCCCATGACAGCGGCAAAATCCTGGTGAACGGGGCAGCCGCCGGGCTGACCGGCACCGAGATGGCCCGCCTGCTGCGGGAGGGCTACGGCTTTGAAACCGAGATGGCCTGCGGGACCAATCTGCTGGCCATGACCAGCGTCTGTGATGCCGAGGACGCCCTGGACCGGCTGGCCGAAGCCCTGCTGGCTCTGGACGCCGACGCCCGTCCCGCCGTGGCGGCACCCCGGGCCACCCTCTGCCCGCCGGCGGAGGCGGTGTGCACAATCGCCCGGGCGGTGCGGCTGCCCCGCCGGGAACTGTCCCTGGCCGAAGCGGTGGGCACCGCCTGTGCCGAGTACGTCTGGGCCTACCCGCCGGGGGTGCCCCTGATCACCCCCGGGGAGCGGGTGACCCCGGCCTTTGCGGCGGCCTGCGCTGCCCTGGAAGCGGCCGGCACCGCCCTGCACCACACGGTGGCAAAAACGCCGGGCAAGCTGGCGGTGTGCGGGGATTCCAAGCCTTGACAACCCTGCCTGCCCCGTGTACAATAAAACCATACCAATATAAAAGGGGTGACTGTTTTATGAAGCACATCCAGACTCTGAACACCCGTGACATGGCCAAGAGCCTGCAGAACGGCGGTTGCGGCGAATGCCAGACTTCCTGCCAGAGCGCCTGCAAGACCAGCTGCGGCATTGCCAACCAGCCCTGCGAAAAGAAGTAATCTTTTTTCTGGCTTGTCTGCCGGGACATCCCCCTGCTTTTGCGCGGGGTTGTTCCGGCATTTTGTTGTGAATACGCCTTTTTTGCGTTTTTGAAAAAGTAAGGGGTTTCTATGATCCATCAGTACAAATTGAACGGCTACAACATCGTGGTGGACGTGTACAGCGGCAGCGTGCACGCGGTGGACGACGTGGCCTATGACGCCATCGCCCTTGTGGACGCCGGGGTGGCCCGGGAGGCAGCCATCGACCAGCTGGCCGCCAAGTACGCCGACCACCCGGAAGTGACCCGGGCGGATATCGAGGACTGCTTTGCGGACATCGACGAGCTCACCGCCGCCGGGCAGCTGTTTGCCCCGGACATCTACGCCGACCACGCCTTCGACTTCAAGAACCGGTCCACGGTGGTGAAGGCGCTGTGCCTGCATGTGGCCCACACCTGCAACCTGAACTGCGAATACTGCTTTGCGGCCCAGGGCAAGTTCCACGGCGAGGCGGGCCTGATGAGCTTCGAGACCGGCAAGCGGGCGCTGGATTTCCTCATCGAGCATTCCGGCACCCGCCACAACCTGGAAGTGGACTTCTTCGGCGGCGAACCGCTGATGAACTTCGAGGTGTGCAAGCAGCTGGTGGCCTACGCCCGCAGCATCGAGAAGGAAAAGGGCAAGAATTTCCGCTTTACCCTGACCACCAACGGCATCGGCATCACCGACGAGGTTATCGAGTGGGCCAACAAGGAATGCTACAACGTGGTTTTGTCCCTGGATGGCCGCAAGGAGGTCAACGACCGGTTCCGCAAGGACCTGGCGGGCAACGGCAGCTATGACCGCATCGTGCCCAAGTTCCAGCGCCTGGTCAAGGCCCGGGGCGGCAAGGGCTACTACATGCGGGGCACCTTCACCCACTACAACACCGATTTTACCAACGATCTGTTCCACATGGCGGACGACCTGGGCTTCTCCGAGCTGTCCATGGAACCGGTGGTGGCCAAGCCCGGCGACCCGGAGGCCCTGACCGAGGCCGATCTGCCGGTGCTGTTCGACCAGTACGAGCTGCTGGCCAAGGACATGCTCCGCCGGGAAAAGGCGGGCAAGCCCATCACCTTCTACCATTACATTCTGGACCTGGAGCACGGCCCCTGCATCTACAAGCGGATTTCGGGCTGCGGTTCCGGCACCGAGTACATGGCCGTGACCCCCTGGGGCGACCTGTATCCCTGCCACCAGTTTGTGGGCGACCCGGCGTACAAGCTGGGCGACATCTGGAACGGGGTGACCAACACCGCCCTGCGGGATGAATTCAAGATGTGCAACGTCTACGCCCGCCCCGACTGCAAGGATTGCTGGGCCCGGCTGTACTGCGCCGGCGGCTGTGCCGCCAACGCCCTGCACGCCACCGGGGACATCCACGGCGTGTATGAGTACGGCTGCCAGGTCTTCCGCAAGCGCATCGAGTGCGCTTTGATGATCAAGGTGGCGGAGAACCTGGACCCCGAGCTGGCCAAGAACGCCGCCCCCGCCCCGGCCCAGGATGACTGTGACGGGTGCAGCAGCTGCGCGGACTGATTGTTTCGTATCGTATCCTGTATTATAAAAAGAGGCTTCTTCGGTGGAGGGAGCCTCTTTTATTTTAAGTTGCCTGGTTTTTGGCGGACGGCAGTCTGCGGGAGTGTCCTTCCTTTTGGTCACAAAAGGAAGGACTCAACAGCCGGCAGCCGTCCGCCCGGCAGGATGCCGACAGAAAGAAAGGAAGGAAGGACCCTACGGCAAGCAGCCGCCTGCCAAGAAGCCTCCATCCTCCCAAAATGGCAAACAAAAAATCCGGCAGCAAAGCACTGCCGGATCGTTTGTTTTATTTGCTGCGGGCCAGCGCCGGGCGCAGGCGGCGGGTGCGGGTGTAGACCATCTCTTCCACCGCGCACATCTTGTCGGCCAGGCAGACCAGCCAGGCTTCGGTGCAGGCCGGGGGCACCGGGGTCAGGGGAAACATGTGGCGCAGAATCACATTCTGTTCCACCGCGTCCAGGTCCCAGTCCTCCATGGCGTTGCGCAGGGCGGTGCGGGGATGGCTGAATCCATGCAGGCGGTGGCTCGGGTCCTTTTCGTGCCAGTCATACAGGAAGTAATCGTGAAGCAGGGCCCCGCGGATCAGGGCGTCCCGGTCCACATCCACCCCGAAGGCGTCGGCCAGGCGGCAACTGAGGGCTGCCACCCGGACACAGTGTTCGTACACGCTCACCCCGCCGTGCTGCACAAAGTCGTGGGTGCGGGCGTAGCGGCCCTCACGCTCCAGGCGCTTGGCCACAGCGGCAATCTCGAAAGCCAGGTCGGTCACCTGCATCGGCGTTCCTCCTTTTAAGGTACGTCATCGGGAAAAGCCTACGTTCATTCCATTAGCTATTATACAGCACCCCGACGCCTTTGCAAGCACACAACTGTAAAATGTTTGTTAAAACGGCGTTTTTCTCCCAATCAGCTGAACATGACCACATCTTCCACCGGCTTTTCGGCAGGTTCGACGGAAACCGCCGTCAGCACCGGCCCGGTGGAATCGGGGGTCTGGCCCTTGTAGATGGGATGGAACTTGACCCCCACCTTGGCGGTCAGGGTGATCCAGTCCCGCTGTTTCAGGGTCTTGTAGGCATCGTACTTGCAGGGGAAGCCCACAAACTGGATGTCCTGCACGCAGCAGGTCATGGCGAACCGCCCGGGCACAAAGGAATCCTTGCCCGCCCGGGAAGTCTGGCACACCTGGGCCAAAAACTTCACCGTCTTGCCGTTGTATTTGTCCGGCTCGTCCATGCAGTCCATATACCAGATGCCGAAAAATTCCGGCGGAATCTCGATGACCGGGGCGTTCACGTCAAAGGGCAGCGGATCAGGAATGTCGTCGTAGGCCACCGACCCGTCCTTGAACTCGTAGGCAATGTCGCACCGGCGGCTGGCCTGGCGCACCAGCTTGTGGATGAGCTGGCGGCTCTCGTCGTCGTTCACCGCCTCGGCCCGGTTGACCACCAGCAGTTCGCTGGTGCGCAGCTTGTCCAGCAGCAGCGACCGCATGGCGTTGTCCCCGGCGTAGGTCTTGATGGTGGTGCCGTCGGCGGTGGCCAGGCACTGGTAGATCACCCAGTTGGCGGGCAGGGCATCCGCCAGGTCCTGGATCAGCCACATGCCGTTGTACTCGATGATCACCCGGCCGCAGCCGCTCTTGGCAGCCAGGCGGGTCAGGTTCTGCACGTTCAGCTCCGACTTGTCGTTCAGGTATTCCACCGTCACGCCGCCGAAGGCAAACCGGTCGGGGTCGTATTCTTCCTCGCCGTCCTCACAGATGAGCAGCAGGGTCTTGTCGCCGGAATCAAACTGCTCGTCCTCCATGGTCTCCTGGATGAACTTGGTCTTGCCGCTTTCCAGCATGCCCACAAAAAGATAAACGGGGATCTGTTTGCTTGCCATGGTGTACCTCTTTCGTCATTACAGGCCGAACAGTTCCGCCAGGCCGTGCTCGTCCAGGCCGGAGCCGATGACGCACAGCTTGCCGGTGACGTCGGGGCTGCCGGTGCGGATTTCGTGCTCGCCGGGAACCATGTCGAACTCGTACCAGGTGCTGCCGCCGTCCACAATGCCCTTGGCACGCAGCACGGCGCCGTACTTGCCGCTGTCCAGGGCGGTCAGGGCCGCGTCCAGCTCCTCCTTGGTGTAGTGGCGGGCGGTCTCCCGGCCCCAGCTCACAAACACCTCGTCGGCGTCGTGGTCGTGGTGATGGCCGCAGCTGCACACGCCGTTCTCGTCGTAATGATGCTCGTGATGCTCGTGGTCATGATGGCAGCAGTGGCCTTCCTCATGATCATGGTCATGATGGTGGCAGCACTCGTGGTCGTGCTCCTCCTCATGGTCGTGGTCATGATGGTGGCAGCATTCGTGGTCGTGCTCCTCCTCATGGTCATGGTGGTGGCAGCACTCGTGATCCTCGCCGTCATGATGATGGTGGTGATGATGGTGCTCGTCCTCCCCGGCATGTGCCACGTTGGCGGCCTGGGCCTGCTGGATCAGCTCGGCCACCAGGTCCCGCTTGCCGTCCATGACCGCCACGATCTGCTTGCCGTTCAGGGCAGACCAGTCGGTGGTGACGATGGTGGAGGTGGGGTTCTTTTCCTGCAGCAGGGCCACGGCCTTGGCCACCTTGGCTTCGTCGGCGTTGCCGGTGCGGCTGAGGATCAGGCAGGAAGCATGGCTGACCTGGTCGTCATAGAACTCGCCGAAGTTCTTCATATACATCTTGACCTTGTTCACGTCGGCCACCGTGACAAAGCTGTTCAGGGTGACGGGCAGGGTTTCGGCCACGCCCTCCACGGCGCGGGTCACGTCGGACAGCTTGCCCACGCCGGAAGGCTCGATGAGGATGCGGTCGGGATGGTAGGTCTCCACCACCTTCTTCAGCGCTTCCCGGAAGTCGCCCACCAGGCTGCAGCAGATGCAGCCGGAGTTCAGCTCGTTGACCTGGATGCCCGCTTCCCGCATGAAGCCACCGTCGATGCCGATCTCACCGAATTCGTTCTCGATAAGCACCAGCTTTTCGCCGCCGAAGGCTTCCTGGATCAGCTTCTTGATCAGTGTGGTTTTGCCGGCGCCCAAAAAGCCGGAAAAGATATCAATCTTGGTCTTATTCATATTCATTCAACCTCTGTTTTCTGACGCATTCATAGACGCCCGGCCCGGCACTCCGGGCAGGCGTCTGCTAATTTCATTATACCAAACCCGTCAAGGGGCAAAGAGCACAATTTTCCGGCCCCGGGCGGGCGTTTTTTGCACGGTCTTGTGCCAAAATGCCCGGGGCTGGCTCGTAGTATGGGACAAAGGGGCGTCTGCCCCGGTTTTGTGTCATACCGGGGCAGACGCCATCCGATGGGAGGGACCTTCTTGTACCGTATTCTGATCGTGGAGGACGACGAGACCATCGCCCGGGGCATTGCCCGGGTGCTGGCCGACCGGGGCTACACCCCCGCCGCCGTCCGGAATCTGCAGGACATTCTGCCCGAGTTCCGGGCCTTTGACCCCCAGCTGGTGATCCTGGACCTGTCCCTGCCCTACCACAACGGCTACCACTGGTGCCGGCGGCTGCGGGAGGTATCCGACCTGCCCATTCTGTTTTTGTCCTCGGCGGCGGACAACCTGAACCAGGTCACCGCCATGGACCTGGGGGCAGACGATTACATCGCCAAGCCCTTTGACGCCGAGCTGCTGGGGGCCCGGGTGCAGGCGCTGCTGCGCCGGGCCTACGCCTACCGCCACACCCCCGAGGTGGCCGACTGCGGCGGGGTGCCCCTGGACCTGAGCGCCGGGGTGCTGCGGGGGGATGCCGGGCCGGTGGTGCTGACCCGCAACGAGCTGGGCATTCTGCGGGTGCTGCTGGAACGGCGGGGGCAGGTGGTGCACCGGGCAGACCTGATGACCGCCCTGTGGGCCACCGACTGTTACGTGGATGAAAACACCCTGACGGTGAACGTGGCCCGGCTGCGCAAAAAACTGGAAGCCGCCGGGGTGGCGGGGCTCATCCGCACGGTGAAGGGGGAGGGATACACCATCCCATGAAAACGCTGCTGGCTTATCTGACCGAGCGGCGGCAGGTGCTGCTGAGCTGGGGCCTCTGTGCCGCGGTCTTTGCGCTGGTCACCGCCCTGTACGGTCTGCCCGCCGAGGGCGTGGCCTACGGGGCGGCGCTCTCCCTGGCGGGGTGCGCCGGGGTGCTGGGGGCCGGATGGCCGGGGTGGCACCGCCGGGTGCGGGCTGCCCGGCAGGCCGCCGCCGACCCTGACCGGGACCACATTTCCCTGCCCAACGCCCCCGCCGGCGGGCTGGAGGACGCCTACCGGCAGGCCCTGGAGGTCCAGACCGCCCGGGCCGCCGGGCTGCGCCGGGCCGGGCGGGCCCAGCGGGACGACCTGCTGGACTATTTTGCCGCCTGGGCCCACCAGGTCAAGACGCCCCTGGCGGCCATGCGGCTGCTGATGCAGAACCGGGCGGACCCCGCCGAGCTGGAACCGGAGCTTTTCCGCACCGAAGGGTATGTGGAGGCGGCCATGGGGTATCTGCGCCTGGGGGCGGACAGCCGGGACCTGGCCCTGCGGCCCACCGCCCTGGACCCGGTGGTGCGGCGCAGCCTGCGCCGGTATGCCCGGATGTTCATTCTGGGGCGGCTGCGGCTTTGCTACGATGGCGCCCCGGCGGCGGCCCGCCCGGTCACCGACGAAAAATGGGTGGGGTTCATTCTGGAACAGCTCTTATCCAACGCCGTGAAATACACCCCGCCCGGGGGCACCGTGACGGTACAGGCCGACGAGCATGCCCTGCAGGTGTCCGACACCGGGCCGGGTGTTTTGCCCTCCGACCTGCCCCGCCTGTTTGAGAAGGGCTACACCGGGGCCAACGGCCGGGCGGCGGGGGCGGTGTCCACCGGCATGGGGCTGTATCTGTGCGCCCGGGCGGCGGCCCGCATGGGCTGCACCCTGGATGCCGCCAACCGCCCCGGCGGGGGCTGCACCTTCACCCTGCACTTTCCCGGCCCGCAGGATCTGTACGAATGAGCCATGTGACAAAACCGTAAGGCAGCGCCCCGCCATCGTAAGGCAAATCGATGGCAAAGGGGCCTGACGCGGGGGTATGCTGGAAACAGCAAGTCCCCCGCTCTTTTGGTTTTGGGCGCCGGACAGTCTGCACAAAGGAGAGAAAGACCCATGGCAAACAAGGAAACGCCGCTGCTGGCCATCACACATCTGGAAAAGGTATACACCACCCGATTCGGGTCCCTGCGGGTGCAGGCCCTGGCCGACGTGAGCTTCACGGTGCCCAGGGGGGAGTACCTGGCCATCATGGGGGAATCGGGGGCGGGCAAAACCACCCTGCTGAACATTCTGGCCGCCTTGGACCGGCCCACCGGGGGCAGCGTCTGCCTGAACGGGCAGGATCTGACCCGGATCCCGGACAAGGACCTGGCGGAGTTCCGCCGGGATCATCTGGGGTTTGTGTTCCAGGACTTCAACCTGCTGGACACCCTGTCGGTGCGGGACAACATTCTGCTGCCCCTGGTGCTGGCGGACACCCCCTACGGCGAGATGGTCACCCGGCTGGAGCCGTTGGCCCTGCAGCTGGGCATTGCGGCTTTGCTGGACAAATACCCCTACGAGATTTCCGGCGGGCAGAAGCAGCGGGCCGCGGTGGCCCGGGCGCTGATCACCCGGCCGGAGCTGGTGCTGGCGGACGAGCCCACCGGCGCCCTGGATTCCCGGTCGGCGGACGGCCTGCTGGACCTGTTCGGGGCCATCAACGCCGGAGGGCAGACCATTCTGCTGGTCACCCACAGCGTGCGGGCGGCCAGCCACGCCCAGCGGGTGCTGTTTTTGCGGGACGGCCAGGTGTACCACCAGCTGTACCGGGGAAATCTGAGCCGTGAGGAGATGTTTGCCCGTATTTCGGACACCCTCACCGCCCTGGCGGGAGGTGCGGACCATGCATAAACTGGGGTTGTACCTGCGCATGGGCACCCGGGGGGTGCTGCGCAACCGGCAGCTGTACCTGCCCTTCACCCTGGCTGCCGCCGGATGCGTGGCCATGTGCTACATCCTGCGGTTCCTGACCTACAGCGAGCTGGTGGCCACCATGCGGGGCGGGGCCTATGTGAACATCATGCTCAATCTGGGCAGTTTTATCCTGGTGTTCCTGGTGGTGTGGATCCTGGTCTACGCCAACGGATTTGTGATGCGCCGCCGCACCCGGGAACTGGCCCTGTACAGCGTGCTGGGTCTGCGCCGCCGGGACGTGGGGGCCATCCACGGGGTGGAGACCCTGTGGGTGTATCTGGCGGGCACGGTGCTGGGCATCGGGGCCGGGGCCCTGCTGAGCAAGCTGGCCCTGGTGCTGCTTTTGCGTCTGATGCAGCTGGCGGTGCCCCTGGGCTTTTCCTTCTGCGCCCCCGGTGCCGCCGAGAGCGCCGCCGCCTTTGCCCTGCTTTTTCTGGGGCTGTACCTGTGGGACCTGGGGCGCATCCGCCGTGCCAGACCCATCGAGCTGCTCCACGCCGGGCAGATGGGCGAGCGGGAACCCCGCAGCCGGGTTCTGCTGGCCCTGCTGGGGGTGGTGTGCCTGGGCGGCGGATACGCCATCTCCTTCTTCACCACCGACTTTCTGTACGTGATCCTGCTGTTTTTCGCGGCGGTGGCCCTGGTCATTGTGGGCACCCACTGTCTGTTCGGGGCAGGCAGTGTGGTGCTGCTCAAGGCTTTGCGCCGCAACAAGAATTTTTACTATCATCCCCGCCGGTTCATTGCGGTGTCGGGGTTGATCTACCGCATGAACCAGAACGCCAAAGGCCTGGCCAACATCTGCATTCTGGTGACCACGGTGCTGGTCAGCGTAGCCACCACCGTCTGCCTGTACGCGGGCATCGAGACCACCCTGGACCGGAACTATCCCAACGAAATCATGGTGGCGGGCTACTGCGACACCGACGCCATGGCCGGGACCGACTACACCCCGCTGGAAGATCTGGTCAACGAGGCCGCCGCCCCCTGGACCGACGTTCCCGCCCAAGGCTACACCTACTGTGCCCTGGGGGCCCGGGCCGGCGCGGCGGGGTATGTTTCCTGCAACACCAACGACCCCACCGGACTCACCTACCTGTATATGATCAGCGCTGAAGACTATACCGCCCTCACCGGCCAAACCGTCGACCTGCAACCCGGCACCGCCCTGGTTCTCTGGCCTCAGGGCGGGCAGGACGACCTGGTGCTGGACGGCGTTTGCTGGAAAAACGCCGGTGTGCCCCAATCCTGGCCCCTGCCCAACATCTTCGGCGCCGGCACCGACACTCCCACCGTGTTTGCGGTGCTGCCCGGGCGGGAGGACCTGGCCGGGGTCATCCGCACCGCCGAAGCGGCCGGCACCCGGGCCGGGGCCCGGTATGCCCTTCTGCTCAACCCCACCGGCCTGACCGAGGCCCAGCTGATGGACTGCGCCGTGGCCATCGACGCCGCACTGCCCCGGGATGGCAGTCTGGCGGGCATGGACGGCGGTGTGTATGTGTACAACCGGGCGGGCATGCGGCTGGAATACTATGCCATGAACGGCAGCTTTGTCTTTCTGGGGGTGTTCCTGGCCCTGATGTTCAGCCTGGCCACCGTGCTGATGATCTACTACAAGCAGCTCAGCGAAGGGTACGAGGACCGCAGCCGGTTCGTCATCCTGCAGCAGGTGGGGCTCAGCGCCGGAGAGGTGCGGGGTGCCATCCGCACCCAGGTGCTGGGGGTGTTCTTTCTGCCCCTGGCGGGGGCGGCGGTGCATCTGGGGGCCGCGGCGCCCATGCTCATGCGGATGATCGCGGTGTTCGGGCTGTCCGACCCGCCCCTGTTCTGGCTGTGCGCCGGGGGCACCCTGGGGGTGTTTGCCCTGTGCTACATCGGGGTGTATGCCCTGACCGCCCGGCAGTATTACCGCATTGTGCGCATGTGAGTTCCGATACGGAGGAGGCGGGGTTTGCCGTTGCTAACCCTGCCTCTTTACTATTTGGCAAAACGTGCTACAATACAAAGGTGACAACCCAAATTTTGTTCCTGTTTGTGGGATAGATAAAGGAGTGTTCAACTTTGACCGTGAACGAAAAGATTGCCGCCCTGCGGGCGGCCGCCCAGGCCAACGGGGCCGACGGCGTGCTGGTGATGACCAGCGACCCCCATTGCAGCGAATACCTGCCTGCCTATTACAACGCCCTGCCCTGGCTCACCGGCTTTATCGGTGAGAACGCCACCCTGGTGGTCACCGGCAGCGAGAGCGCCCTGTGGGTGGACGGCCGGTTCTATGTCCAGGCGGACAAGCAGCTGGCCGGCACCGAGATCCAGTCCATGCACGCCGGCGCCGCCGGGGTGCCCACGGTGGAGGAGTTCCTGACCGCCAAGTTCAGTGCCGGGCAGACCCTGCTGCTGGACGGCTCCTGCGTGCCCACCTCCACCGTCCGGGCCTATGCCAAGACGCTGGAAAAGGTGGGTGCAAGCCTGCGCAGCCTGGACGTGGTCAGCGGCATCTGGGGCGCCGAGCGCCCGGCCCTGCCCGACACTCCCTGCTTCCTTTTGAAGAAGGAGGTCACCGGCGCCGACGCCGCCGAGAAGATCGCCACCGTGCGGGCGGAGCTGGCCAAGGAGGGCGCCAACGCCCTGGTGGTTTCCGGCCTGGACTGCGTGGCCTGGCTGCTGAACATGCGCGCCCACGACCTGCCCTGCACCCCGCTGGCGGTGTCCTTTGCCTACATCAACGCCGACAGCTGCACCCTGTTTCTGGCCGACGGCCGTCTGAGCGCCGAGGATGCCGCCACCCTGGCGGCCCAGGGCGTGGCCCTGCGGGGCTATGACGAGCTGCTGGACTTTGTGCGCAGCCGCACTGACGAGGAGACCGTGCTGGTCAGCCCCGCCACCACCAACTACGACCTGTACAGCGCCATCGAGGCCAACCCCCACCTGACGGTGAAGGAGGGCGCCGATCCCATCATTGCGCTGAAGGGCGTGAAGAACCCGGTGGAGCTGGCCAACAGCCGGGAATGCCACATCCGGGACGGCGTGGCCCTGGTGCGGTTTGAGATGGACCTGGAGAAGGCCCTGGCCGAAGGCAAGCAGCTGATGGAGACCGACATCGAGGTCATGCTCCAGCGCCGCCGCAGCGAACAGCCCGGCTACATGGAGGACAGCTTCAACACCATCGCCGCCTACGGCCCCAACGCCGCCATGATGCACTATCACGCCGAAGGGGAGGTCAACAGCCCCATTGAGCGCAAGGGCTTTTTGCTCATTGACAACGGCGGTCAGTACGACTGCGGCACCACCGACATCACTCGCACCTATCCCATGGGCCCCCTGACCGAAAACGAGCGCAAGTACTACACCTGGACCCTGCAGAGCCACATTGACATGGCCCGCGCCGTCTTCCTGGATTACTGCACCGGCTTTGCCCTGGACACCTTTGCCCGGGCGCCGCTGTGGGCCCACAAGATCAACTACCGCTGCGGCACCGGCCACGGGGTGGGCTTCATTGCCAACGTGCACGAAGGCCCCCAGAGCCTGCGCCCCAACAACGCCATCGTCTTCAAGCCCGGCATGACCATCACCGATGAGCCCGGCGTGTACGAGACCGACGAGGTAGGCATCCGCATCGAGAACGAGCTGGAATGCGTTTCCGCCGGCACCAACCAGTACGGCAACTGGCTGGCCTTTGAGCCCCTGACCGTGGTGCCCATCTCCACCGAGCCGGTGCTGGTGGACGAGCTGAGCCGTCCCCAGATCGACTGGCTGAACAACTACCACCAGCATGTGTACGAGACCCTGGCCCCTCGCCTGAACGAGGAGGAGAAGGCCTGGCTGAAGGCCAAGTGCGCCCCCATCGGCCGCTGAGCCCCTGACAGCTGAATAAAACACCGCCCCGCGGAAAACGCTTTCACACGTTTTCCACGGGGCGGCTTGTTTTTGTGGAAAGTTTTGCGATGGCTCAGTACAGAAATTCCCGGGCGGCGGCATATTTGCTGATGCTCATATTCTGGCCCTGCACCGCGGACAGCAGCCGGCGGATGTGCCCGGGCAGGTAGTGGTCGTACTTGACCTCCAGAATCACCGCGCTGCCCGAATGCACCCCCACCATGGGCACCGCCCCATCAAAGAGGGCGCTGCTTCTGGCGGCGCGCACATGCTCGTCCAGGGTGATGCGCACCCGCTCCACCGGCATGGTCCAGGCGGTGCGCTCGTAGTCCACCAGCACCACCGGGCGCCGGGCTTCCTGCACCAGAAGGTTGCCCGCCCGCCGGGCAGCGGCATCAGAACGGGCCAGCAGAAAGTCCCGCTCCCCCGCAATCAGGGCTTCGGTCTCGGCCCGGGTCAGGGTGACGCCGGTCTTGTGGGAGTAAATGCCCTGTTTTTCCTTCAGTTCCAGCCGGGCGGTGGGGGCCGCATGGTCGTAGATGCGCAGCCGGACTTTCCGCCGGTCGCTGACACCCAGCACCTTGTCGGCATAGTCGTTGTCAAAGGGGGTGTCAAAGTAGAGGCTGCGGATGTAATAGGCCCCGGCTTCGGAATGCCGGTCCCGGTGCAGCGCCCCGTCCAGCAGCGCCCGGGCCAGGGCGGCCTCCCCGGGGTTGAGCAGGAATTTTTCCTCGTGCCGGTCCACGGCCAGGGCGGGGGTGTTTGTGGCTGTCTTCATTGTCCGTCCGCCTCCGTCAGGTATTGGTCCAGGTAGCCAAGCATCACGTCCGCCCGGTTGTTCAGGTATTCATCCATGGTCCGCACCTGCTCTTCCCATTCCTCCATGGACATCTCCCAGCCGTTGAGCTGGCCGCCCCCCAGCAGGGGTACCAGCGACGCCAGGGGGGTGGTGTCCACCTTCAGCCGGTCCAGGTCCCGCGCCACCTCGGGGCGCAGCATCTCGGCCCAGTCCGCAAAGGCGGAACCGATGTTCTCGGGGGCGTAGGTGGTGGCCATCTCTTCCCGGAACACTGCCGCAAACCGGGCGCGGAAATCCGGGTCCTGCCACAGCTTCTGGAACAGGTTGTCCACCACCGAGTACCAGGGCGCGTTCTCGCAGTTTTCAAAGGAGAAATCATTCTCCAGCAGGTAGGCGAAGGGGTCCACCTGGTAGTCGATCATGGTGGCGTCCAGGTCGTTGAGCAAGAACCGCCACCGGCCGTCGGCGTAGGGGTTGTCCTCGTCGATTTTGCTGCTCTTCCACAGCACCGAGTTGTTGCCGCCGTTGTACATGCCGTCGGCGTTGTAGGTATACATCTGGGCGATGACGTACCGGATGTACTCCTCCACGTCCACGTTGGCCTCCACCCAGGCCTTGCCCTCGGGGGTGGTGGCGTCCAGGGCGTCCACCCCCAGGCCGAAGGCGCTCTTCTCCGGCTGGGCGGTCTCGTCGTCGGTGGTGCCGGGGCAGATCAGGTCCTTTTCCCCAATGCCGTAATGCCGCTCGTAGAAATCGGCATTCTTGCTCTCCCGGATGGTGTACACGCCCCAGTATTCATCCTGCAGGAACAGGGTGACCGGGACGTTGTACTGGCAGCCGATGTCCTGGTCATACAGGTAGTTGGACAGAAAGGCGTCCTGGTACAAAGCCGGGTAGACGGTGCCGTTGCCCAGTCCCCGCAGCACCAGGGTGTCCAGGGCGTCGCCGCCGGGGGCCTGGTCCAGAATGTCCGAGGTGGCGTCGTCCTGCAGTTTCAGGTGCAGGTTTTTCTGCTTGACACCCTGGCGGCTCCAACCGCCGGAGATGCGCACAGTGGTCTCTCCCTGCCAGGCGTCGCCGCCGTCGGGGGCAAGGATCTGCAGCCGTCCGTCCACCTTTTCATTGCCGTTGAAGTTGCCCTGCGGGTTGTCCGACCCGTATTTGCGCATGGTGTAGTAGGTTTCCCCCGCCACATAGATGCCCTCGGGGCCGAAGAGGTCGTCCGCTTCACAGGTCAGGCTGACCACCGGCAGGCTGCCGGCATCCACCCCCACCCAGTAGGTCTGGACGGTGATTTCCTCCCCCAACGTGCCGTCCTTCCACAGCCGGGCGGTGACGGTGGTGGCCTTGTCCACCGGGTCGGGGGCATAGCGGAAGGCATAGCCCATGAGCCAGCCGTCGTAGAGGACGGTGGGCAGGCTGACGTATTGGTTTTTCTCCCCGGCCCGGCTCTCGATGGCAATGGGCCCGGTGTACACCGGGGAATCGGTGTCCGGCACACTGCCGTCCAGGGTATACAGAATCACCGCGTCGGGGTCGTCGCAGGAGAGGGTCAGGGAGAATTCATTTTCATAAAAGCCCGCCGGGGCGGAAAATTCCACCCCGCCCAGGTCGGCGGGCAGCACCGTCTCTTCCAGAAAATCCCGGCTGTTGGGGGTGCCGGGGGTGGGGTTTTTGAGCACCCCCACCCGGTCCACACTGTCACACAGCCGCCCGTAGGTCAGGTCGTATTCCATGGCAGGGTATTCCAGCTCGTCCACGGTGGTGCCGTCGGGGGCGGTGAGCACCAGGGTTTCCCCCGTGCGGGACAGGGAGAACCGGGCGTGGAGGTTGGTGCCGTCAAAGCCGTCCTGCCCGTCGGCAAAGATCAGCAGAATGTTGTTGGCCCCGCCCCCCAGGACGGTGCCTTCGGGGAAGGTCCAGCGGAAGGGGCGGTCGGGGTCGTCGCTGAGCCCCCAGCCGTCCAGGGCAATGTCCTGTCCGGACAGGTTGATCAGCTCCACCCAGTCCCCGGTGTTGCCGTCAGCGTCGGTCAGGCCGGTAAGGTTCTTGGCGCACACCTCATTGATGAGCACCGTCCGGCCCCCGGTTTCGCCGGGGTCGGGGGCTTCGGCCAGGGAAAAGACCAGCGCCGCCCCCAGGGCCGCCACCAGCACCAGGGGCAGCACCACCCCCAGCACCCGCTTGTACACGCAGGGCGTCATCCGATGCTTTCCCCGCTGTAGCTCACCAGGTTCACGCTGTCCACACCGGCGCAGGCGCGCACCGCCTCCACCAGCTCGTGCTCGTACTTGCTTTTCAGGCGCAGTTCAAAGGTGACCTCGTCGCTGCCGGCGCTGCGGCTGCGCATGCGCAGTCTGGCGGTGCGGGTTCTGGCCTTCACGGCCGCCTGCACCCCATCCAGGTCCAGGGCGCCTTCCTGCCCCCGGACCACCAGGAGAAAGCTCACCGAATCGTACAGGTCCAGGTTGGCCACCGCCAGCACCACCCCGATGAGCACACTGCCCAGCACCCCGGCCAGGTAGAACTCGCTGCCGCAGGCCAGGCCGATGCTCACCGCCCAGAAGAGGAAGGCGATGTCCCGGGGTTCCTTGATGGCGGTACGGAAACGGATGATGGACAAGCTGCCCACCATGCCCAGGCTCAACGCCAGGTTGGTGCCGATGATCATCATGACCACGGTGGTGATCAGCACGATCAGGATCAGGGTGAGGTTGAAGTTCTTGGAATACAGGGTGCCGCGGTAGGTGGCGCGGTAGATGATGTAGATGAAGATGCCCAGCACCAGGGCCATCAGCAGGGAGACGCACATCTGCGGCACCGACACGCTGGTGTTGGTTTCCAGCAGGTATTCCAGAATCTGCCGTTTGCTCATTTTGTCAAAGCTCCTTTTCCGCGCCCTACTCTGCGCGCTGTTGTGTCATAATTTGTTGTATTATAGCATCTTTACCTGCCTTTTACAATTCCTGTTCCTGTTTGCAGGGGCAAAGAAAAAGCGCTCTGCCGGGCAGAGCGCAAAAAAGGCAGGTTCAGGCGGCATGGTGACCCGGTGCACCGCCCCCGGGGCTGGGCAGGGGGCAGTGGGTCAGATACCAGGCAAAAATCACCGTGGTCATGACCCAGGTGATGGGGTAGGCCCAGAAGATGACCCCGATATGGGGAATGAACCGCAGGGTCACGGTGATGTAGGTGATGCGGAAAGCACACCACACCATCAGCATGACGACCATGGGCACCATGGGCCGGCCCAGGCCCCGCAGGATACCGGCGGAGCAGTGGCTGAAGGCCAGCACGCAGTAGAACAGGGATACGGTGCGGGCCTGGCGAACCCCGAAGGCGATGACTTCCGGTTCGGAGTTGAAGGCCCCGATGAGCCAGGGCGCCAGCAGGAACATGGCCACGCCCACGCCCTCGGCCAGCAGGGCGGAGGTGACAATGCCGAAGCGCATGCCGTGGCGCACCCGGTCCAGCTTTCCGGCACCGATGTTCTGGCTGATGAAGGTGGCCAGGGCCATGGCGAAGCAGGTCACGGGCAGGAAGGCAAAGCCTTCCACCTTGCTGTAGGCCCCGCAGCCGGCCATGGCCTGGGCGCCGAAGGAGTTGATGTTGGCCTGCACAATGACGTTGGCCAGGGAGATGACCGAGTTCTGCACCCCGGAAGGCACCCCCTGCACCACCACCGCCCGCAGGGTGGGGCCGTGGAACCGCACGTCCCGCCAGTGCACCCCGTAGGGGGCCTGGGTCATGCTCAGTTTGCGGAAGGCCAGCACAGCGCTGACCGTCTGGGAAATGATGGTGGCCAGGGCGGCGGCCCCCACCCCCATGCCCAGCCCGGCGATGAAGAAAAGGTCCAGGATCACGTTGAGCACCGACGCGGTGATCAGGTAGTACATGGGGCTGCGGCTGTCCCCCACCGATTGCAGGATGCTGGCCCCCACATTGTACATGACCACAGCCAAAGAGCCCAGGAAGTACATGCGGAAATAAGCCACCGAGTTGGGCATGACCTCGGCGGGGGTGCCCATCCAGCGAAGGATCTGGGGGGTGAGCAGCACGCCCACCACCGTGAGCACCAGCCCCGCCGTCAGGCCCAGGGCCACGGTGGTGTGCACCGCCCGGCGCAGGGCGGATTCGTCCTTGGCGCCGTAGTACCGGGCCACCAGCACCCCGGCGCCCAGGCTGACCCCGTTCACGAAGCCGGTGAGCAGAAAAATCAGGCTGCCGGAGGAGCCCACCGCCGCCAGGGCGTTCTCGCCCAGGAAGTTGCCCACGATCAGCGAGTCCACCGCGTTGTACAGCTGCTGGAACAGGTTGCTGAAAAAGAGGGGCACCGCAAACACCAGCATTCCCCGGGCCACACTGCCCTCGGTCAGGGAAACAGATTTTTTATACACCTTTGTACCACACACCTTTATAAATATACACAGTCTGCCTTTAATCCTAGCGCGGCGGCCCGGGGTTGTCAAGGGAAGGGCCGCACCGCAAAGGCGGGAGCCCTGCCTGCTGCGGCAGAGCTCCCGCCCTTGTAAGGAACTGTGGTTTTCCCGGGGAATCCACGGCCTGCGGCTGTTGTCCCACTCAATGCTGGAACCGGTACAGTTCCAGCAGCTGCCACTTGTCTTCCTTGGCCTTCACAAAGGCCACGCCGGCGCTGGTGAAGGCTTTGGCGTCGTAGAACTGGGGTTCGATGATCCATTCGCCGGACTGGTTGATGTAGCCCCATTTGCCGCCTTTCTTGGCGGCCGCCACCCCGGCGGAAAAGCTCTTGGCTTCCTCCAGGTCACCCAGGTCGGTTTCCGCCCCGGTCTCGGATACAAAGATCCAGCGTCCGTTCTTTTTCACGGCGGCCAGGCTGTTTTCGTTGAAGGCACAGGCATCCTCATACACCCCGTCCCCGATGGGCTGGCCGTTGTCCTTGTTCACCAGGCGGTACTGGCCGTCCTGGCGGACGATCACCGCTGCGGTACGGCAGGGCACGCCCTTCTCGTCGGTGAGCACTTCCTGGAAGTCGTACCCGGTGAGTTCGGTGCCGTCCTGGGAGATCAGCGCCCAGCTCCGGCCGTCCTGGCTGACGGCGCCGGTGCCGTTGGTGATGAGGGTGGCGTCCTTGTAGCCGCCGAACCGTTTCTGGTGGGTTTCGGCGTCGTAGTAGTTCCAGGTGTCCCCGTTGTACGCCAGCACCAGCCCGCTCTGGATGACCTCAAACCGGGTGATCTGGCCGAAATCCGGGTCCTGGCTGAGGAAGTAGGAGGCGGTGAGCTTCTTGTTGCCTGCGGCGTCTATGTAGTAGGCTTCCCCGTTCTGGTCCACCACCGGGGCGATGTCCCCGAACATGCCCGCCGAGGCGTAGATGTTGCTGACCACCCGGCCGCCGTCGGTGCCGATGTAGCCCCAGTTTCCCCGCTCCTGCACGGCGGCCAGGTTGTTGCTCAGGCTGAAAGCCCCCACATCCTCGTAGTCGCCCTGCAGATCGAAGCTGTACCACACCGTCTTGATCTGCTCTTCCACCGCGTCGCTCTGCAGGCCCCGGTCCTGGTAGGCCTCGTACACCGTGAACGCCTGGGCCGGGTCTTCCTGGGCCAGGGCGGTGCGCAGGCCGAACTCATAGCTGCGGGCGTCGTCGGGGTACAGCTCCAGCAGTTCGTTGGTGTACCACTTTTCCGCTTCCCGGTATTGCTGGTTGTCCAGATACAGCTGGCCCACCGCCAGATATCCTTCCGGCGTGGGGGAAATCCGGATGGCGGCCTGGTAGTTGGCCACCGCATCGGTGAGAACCCCGTTCTGGGCGTATTCCGCCGCCGCCTTCATGTAGCCGTTGTACTCGGCGCGGGTTTCCATCCGGCTTTTTACCAGGAACAGAAAGGACCCGGCCAGCGCCAGCGGCAGCACCACCGGCATAAGAACCTGATACTTTTTCAACTGCGTTTACCTCCCTCAGATTCCGGTCAAAAAGGCGGCCAGCAGGGTGCCCGCCAGCAAAAACGGTGCAAAGGGGATGCTGTCTGTGCGCTTGGCCCGCCGGGTGATCAGCAGCACCACACAGACACAGAACACCGCCACAAACGAGAAGAACAGCGCCGGCCAGACCAGGTCCATACCCAGGCACAGGCCCATGACGGCCAGCAGCTTCACATCGCCCATCCCCACGGCCCGGGGGGACACCGCCCGGCACAGCCCGGCGGCCAGCAGCAGCGCCGCCACCGCCACCGCCGTGCGGATGAGCAGATACAGCGCCTGGCCGGGGTTCAGGGCCAGTTCCAGCGCCAGCAGCGCCGCCGCGAAGACGCTGCCCAGGGCCAGCACCCGGTTGGGGATCAGGTAGGCCCGGGCATCGGCCCAGGCGCAGGCCCACAGGATGGCGCCCATGAGCAGGGTGCGGCACAGGTCCAGGACCCCCAGCCCGTAATAGGCGGGCAGAAAGAGGGCCAGGACCAGGTTCAGCACCGCCATGGCACCGATCCACACCCCTTTGGGGGGCAGGCGCAGGGTGGTGCGGTCCGCCTCATCGGTGTCGGCGGCGGCTTGCTCCGCCGTGCGCAGCAGCAGTACCCCCGCCAGGCTGCACACCACCGCCGCCAGCAGGGAAAGCAAGATTTTATCCATTGGTTTGTCCTCCGCCGGCCCAGGCCTGGGCATAGGCACAGTGGCTCAGATGAAAGCTGAAATCAATATTCAGCAGCTTGACCACCCGGATGTCGTAGTCCACCCGCATAAAGATATCGCGCCCGGTGGACCCTGCCCCCGCTTCCAGGAACTTGGAGCCGGTCAGGTCGACATTTTCGATGTGGTTGCGTTTTTTGAAGTTCTCGGCGCTATCGCTGGTACCGTCGGCCAGATTGCTGTCCATAATCTGGGACACAATCCCGCTGCCCACGCCATCCTGGATCAGGGCCACCAGGTTATCCCCCGCCATGGCCGCGCCGGCCCCCTGGACATAGGCGCCCAGTTCGCCGTTCACGGTGCCCACGCCCTCGCCCAGTTCCTCCAGGAAGGAGGCCACGTCGTTGGCCAGGGCCGAGCTGGCGCCCCCCTGGCCGGTGAATTTCTGGTCCAGGCCCAGGGCAAAGTAGATGTGGGTATACTCCGCCACCTGCTTGGTGGCGCTGTCCAGAGCCACCGACATGCGGGCCTGTGCGTAGGACATCTGTATGACCGACAGCAAGGTGTAGATGGCAAACATGAAGAAGGGAAGGGCCAGGGTCGCTTCCACAATAATGGCGCCGCGCTGCCCGTTGGAATGTTTCATGGTTTGTTTCCTCCGTGTCTCCATCAGGAATACCCCCGGACCAGATTCACCTTGTAGGTGCACCAGTCGGTGTTTTCCCGCAGTCCGGTGGAACCGTCCACCGTGTTCACGATGGGCAGGGTCATCATCAGCGGCCGCACCCGCAACGTGCCGGTCAGGCTGAAATAGCACCGGGCCTTGTCCAGGCTGTATCCTTCCTGCCCGGTGGCCAGGCGCATGTTGGCCTGGATCAGGTCCCCCACCCGCAGCAGCATGTCGGGGTAGCGGTCGCCGTTTGTCAGGCCCAGCAGCAGGAAAATATACATGTAATCGCTGTAATACAGGCCGTTTTCCGGGGCGTTGGCCATGCCGTCCCCCGGCGGGAAGGCGTCTCCCTCATCCAGATAATAGAACCAATCTTCGGCTCTCATCTTGTACAGTTCCACCCGGCCGCCGGCTTTCAGCCGGTTGAGGTCCTTGGCGCTTTCCAGGGTGGCCAGCACCAGGATCAGCACGCATTTGGTCACCGGCACCGGCACGATGCCCGCGGTGGCCGTTGCCACTAAAGCTGCTGCGCTGGTGATGGCGGCGTTGTTGTAGAAGTTGCAGAAGCCGGACACGATGTTCAGCATCTCCCGGATGGCGAAGATGTTGGCGTAGGAGGCCTTCAGGTTTTCGTTCAGCGAAGCATTGCCGTACAGGATGTACTCCACCTCGCCCAAAAAGGCGTGGTTGTTGGCGGCGTTCAGCTGCCGGTTGGTCAGGCTCTGGTTTTCCATGACGCTGCGGGGGTCATCCGCATCCCACAGGGCCTGCTGGTTGCTGTAGGGGAAGTCCTGGAAGGTGACGTTGGCGTTGGAATCCAGTTCCAGGCGGTATTTGCCCTCGTTGTTCAGGGTGGCGTAGCTGAACATGTCCATGATGTACTCACACACGTACAGCTGGTCCCGCAGCTCATCGCCGCTGCCGTTGATCACATTGTCGGCGATGGTCACCACGCTGCCCAGGGAATCCAGCAGGTCCACCGCATCGCCGCCGCTCACGTCGGTCAGGTCCTTGCCCTTGCCGGTGATGTAGCTGTCGTCGGCGCTCTGGGCGGAATTCTTCTCCGCTTCGGCCTTGTCCTTGTATTCCTGGTTCTTCTTGTCGTTGTTCTCGATCTCCTGGTCCACATTGTTCTCGTTTTCCTGGAGCTTGTCTTTCAGGAAGCGATAGAGCTTGGGGGTCTGCTTGTCCAGATCCGGTTCGTTGCCGTCGGCGGCGTTGTTCGGGTCGGGTGCCTTGTACACATCCCCCGAAGCGGGCTTCATCAGGGAATCGAAGTAGCCGTAGGCCGCGTTCTTGGCCGCATCCATGGAAATATCGGTGGTCTGGGGCACCACGGTGCGGGCTGCGGAGATCAGGGTTTCCCCGTTGGACAGGTCGGCCAGCTTGACCCCGCCGTAGGTGGCGGCGTCCATGGCATCCAGGCAGGCCTGCATGTCGTTGCGGATGTTCACCAGGCGGTTTTTCAGCTCGGTGACGCTGGCCTGGGTGATCTGGGCGGCGATCTTCTCCCCTTCCACCTCCTTGTCGTCGCTGCCGCCGCCCGAGGCCGCCGCCTGGGCGCCCTGGAACAGCTGGTATTCGCTCTTGGCGTAGTCGGTGTCGTAGGCAGCGGCGGTGTTGCCCCAGTCGTTGCGGGCGTTGGTGAATTCCTGGGCCTTCTGCAGCAGGCTGTCCAGAGAGGACGCCGTCTTGCCGTCGGGCAGGGTGCCGCCGTCGATGGCCACGTTCAGCTTTTCGATCTGCTTGGTCAGATCGTCCCGGATGGGCCGCAGATAGTTGGACACGGCCGCGGCAAAATCGCCCACGGTGGTGTTGCCGCCGGTGAGTTTGCTGGTAAAGGTGTACTGCCGCCCCTGCACCTTGGACACCACCCGGTCGGCGGTGGTGCCGTATTCCTTGGCCTTGGTCCAGTAGGCGGAGGAGCTGTTGGCGTTGAGATAGTCGTCGTACACCTCGTCGATCTTGTCGCAGGCGTCCTGGATCTGCTGCTGCCAGTCGGCGGGCAGGTCGCTGTTTTCGGGCATGGGTTCACACTCGGCGGCGGCCTGCAGCTTGCCGTAGGTCTTCATCACGTCGTCGCCCTTGCTGCTGATGGTGCCGGTAACGCCGGATGAGCTGATAGCCTGCTGCATCTTCATGCAGTACACCACCTCGTTGTTGCCGCCGCCGGGGGCCGGAATGCCGCTGGTGGCGTTCACAAAGGCGGTGCCCGCGTCGGTGATGGCTTTCAGGTCATCGTCCAGGCCTTCCAGCAGTTCGTCCAGCAGGGCCTTGTCGATGCAGTAATGCAGGGTTCCGTCGATGTCCACTTCCTTGCCCACCGTCTCCTTGTCGGTGACGTAATCGGCGGTCTGGAAGTAGGGGAAGTTGAGCCGCTGCAGACTTTCGGTGCCCGGGAAATAATACTGGGTGATGATGACGGTGGCGCCTTTCAGGTCGTCCCGGATGTCGCCCAGTTTCTGGGCCAGGTCCTTGTATTTGCCGCTGTCAGGCAGGCCGCAGCTGGCCCGCAGTTTCTCATATTCCCGGATGGCCCGGTAGGTGTAGAAGGCCATCTTCAGCAGTTCACCCTGCTGTTCGGCGTACTCCTGTTTTTTGTCGGAGACCTGCTTGTTGTCGTCGGCGTCGGAGATCTGGGAGGCAAAATCCAGCTGGGTGAACCGGTCGATGAGCTTGGTGGTCAGCTGGATGGGGCCGCGGTATTTCATGAACTCCACGATGCTGTCCTCGATCAGGGCCGGGTTTTTCCGCAAACTGCTGTTGGCGGTCTCCCCCACCTGGATCTCGTCCACGATGTCGGTGCGCAGAAAGTCGGAATACCCGTTGTTTTCCAGGTCGTGCAGGTAACTCACAAACAGGGCGCTGCCCTCTCCGCTGACACCTTCGGCCTTGAGCATGCCTTTAAAGTAGGTTTCGGTCACATCGTAAAATTCCTCGATATCCTGGCAGGACGCCACCAGGCCGTAGTATTCCTTCAGGTCCTCGTCGTAGCGGGCCAGCAGAGAATACAGGGCCAGGTCGGCGGCCGACTGGGAGGTGGCCATGCTCAGCTGCACCCGGCTCAGGTCCCCGAAGACACAGGTGAACACCATGCAGGGAACCAGGATGATGGCCAGAAAGATGGAGATTGCGCCGTAGCTGCGTTCATTTCGCTTTTTCGGATTCATCTGCCGCCCCCTCAGTTGATAAACCGGCCCAGTTTGTCCAGGGCCTCGTCGATTTTGCTGGTAAAAGCTTCGATCTTTTCCCCGAACTCGCTGCGTTCCAGATAATCCTGCACGGTGGACACGTTTCGCACGAACTCGCTGGGGTCGCCGATGGGTTCGGTGACCTGTACGTCGTAGTGGAAGGTGATGGGCTCGTTGGTGAAGATCATCCGGATGGGCAGGGTGACGTCGAAGGTACAATCCACCGTGAAGGAGGAGACCAGCACGTTCATCTGCGGGGTGATTTCGGCATCCACGGCCGTGGGGGTCATACCCCGGAAGGCCATGACCCCGAACCCGCTGACGGCAGTTTCCAGTTTGTCCTCCAGTTCGGCGGCAATGGCGTCGGCCTCCGATGAAAAGATGTAGCGGTACGGCCGTACCTTGGCCGCCGTGGTGGAGGTGGGCACACTGCCGGTATCCTGCACCACTTCCAGCATCGGGTTTTCGCACCGGGCGGCGCCCTGGATGGCCACTTCGATGCAGGCGCGCTGCACCCGGGCATACTGGTAGTAGGCTTCGCAGGCCATCAGCATCACAAACACGATGATGAACATGATGGGGAACACGAATGTCGCTTCCATGATGACCATGGCGCCTTTCTGGTTCCGTTTCATCCCGGCAACCCCTTTCCTTTTTTGTTTATGTGATCAGCCCTGGGGCTGTTTTGGCACAAGAAGGGCTGCATGCCGCCCCGGAAGGCGGCAGACAGCCCGCGTGGTTCAGATGGGGGCGGTGGCCTCATTGGCCGAGGTTTCGATCTGACCGAACAGGTTGGTCAGGATGCCGGAGATTTGATCCTTGAAGAACAGCGCCAGAGCCACGGCAATGCCGATAAGCACCACAATGGCCACGATATCCACAGCGCCGCGTTCTTCCTCCAGGAAGTTCTGCTTCGCCTGCAGCATCTTGATGTACAGCTGCATAAACAAACCGCTCATAGGTACACGTCCTCCTTTCCCGCAAGATTTTATATCAAACACGGCTTACGCCCCGATGTTGCTGAACACCGGCACGATCACCATGATCAATATTCCGATAAAGGTCAGGCACATGGGCAGCAGCAGCTTGTTGTTGGCAAGCTCGCCCTGCCGGTGCACATGCTGTTTTTTCAGGTCCCACACTTCCCGGCTCTGCTGGCTGAGCATGGCGGCCAGGTCGCTGTTGCCTTTGGTCACACCCTGGATCAGGGTGGAGGCAAATTTCTTGATTTCGGGGGTCATGCACCGCTGCCCGAAGGAGAACATGGCGTCCACTTCGGCCTTGCCGTTCTGCATTTCCATCACGCTGCGGCGCATTTCGTCGTAGATGATGCCCTCCTTGGAAAAGGCGGTGCGCTCCCAGGCTTCCCGCAGGATCATGCCGGAGTTGACCAGCAGGGCCAGCTTGGACACCACGTCGGAAAATTCCGAGATCATGGTTTCGGACCGCTTGGTCACCTTTTCCTTGGTGGTGGTGCCGTAATAGTAGTAGGCGCCGCCGGCGCCGGCCACCACCAGCAGGAAGATCAGCAGGTCGCCTTCGGCAAAAAAGTAGATGGGGGCGGCCAGGGCCAGCACGGTGAGGGCCATGGTGAACTGCTGGGCATAGGTCACCCGCAGATAGTAATCGGCGTATTTTTCCCCGTAGAGCACCGCCAGTTCCTTGCGCAGGCTGCGGTCCTTCTTGGACTTGAACTGCAGATTCAGCATCTGCACCACTTCGTAGCCGATGAAGTACAGTTCCTTGACCGGGTAATCCTTGTCATCCAGCTTTTCGAACATCCAGTCGTTCTTGCGGCCCCGGAAAAACAGGGCCAGCCATACCAGCAGCACCGCGCAGCCGATGAGCAGAACCGCCATATCCGCAATGGTCACAATGGTCATGATGGCAGATTCCTCCTTACACCTTGATGTCCAGCACGATGCGGCCGATGAAGTAGGAGGCCACAAACAGCACCATGGCGATGGTGGTGGCCGCCAGACCGCTGGGGGTCACGAAGTTGGCCGCAAATTCCGGGCTGCCGATCTTGATCATGCCGATGAGCAGCACCGGCATGATGAGCATCAGGGACTGTTCGGATTTGCTGCCGGTGACGATGGTCTCGATCTCCTCGGTGATGGACATTTTGTCGCTGAGGATGTCGTAAGTATTGCGGATGGTGTCCCGGATGTTGCCGCCCTTGCGGTAGCAGATCTCAAAGACGCTGGCAAAATCCTGGATGTCCTCGCAGCCGCTGCGCTTGCCGAAATCGGCCAGCAGCTCCTCAATGGTGATGCCGTTGGCCAGCCCGGCGTTGATCACGTGCAGCTCGTTGAGGATAAAGGCGTCCTCCTCGTACTGGTTTTTCAGATCCGCATACACGGCGGAGAAGGACTCCGGCACGTTTTTGCCCGCGCTCAGGGAGGTGGAAATGGCCTCCAGCATATCCCGGAACTGGGATTTCAGCTTGCCCTGGCGGGCCAGGCGCAGCTGTTCGTTGCGGATGGGCACAAACAGTTTGGCGGCCAGCGCCCCCACCCCCACCATGATCACCGTGTTGAGCAGGTAGGTCAGAACGGTGGGGTTGCCGTATTCATCCACCCCGATGCCGCCGTAGAACAGATACCCCACCCCGGCGCCCACCACAAAGGCCAGCACGGTATACAGGAGCTTTTCCAACGGGGTCATGACGTACACCCGGTAGTTCAGGGTGCGGATGTTGGTGGCCGACTTGCAGTACTGGGGTTCCTGCTCGGCCGGTTTCTTTTTGGCTGCCTTGCCCTTGGGTTGCTGTTCGGGGGCAGTCTCCTTTTTACTTTTCACAAACATGATGGCATCCTCCCGCCGCCGGGCGGCTTGTCAGAAGTCCTGACGGAAGCCCGCCAGCTGCAGCTTAAATACGTTCTGCATCTTGTTTTCGGTGCGCTGAAGGCTGCCCGAAACATGCTCCAGCGTGCTGTTTTCATCCTCCACGAATTCATACAGGGGGTTGAGGATGATGTTGCCCTGCTCGTCCAGGCCCAGCACCTCGGTGATGGCCATGGTCTTGCGGCTGTGGTCCCGCAGACGGGACAGGTGGATGATGATGTCCACGGCGCTGGAGATCTGCTGGCGGATGGCCGCCAGGGGCAGTCCGGCCGCCCCCTGCAGGACCATGGTTTCCAGACGGCTGAGCATGTCCCGGGTGGAGTTGGCGTGGCCGGTGGACAGGCTGCCGTCGTGGCCGGTGTTCATGGCCTGCAGCATGTCCAGAGCTTCGGCGCCGCGGACCTCGCCCACGATGATGCGCTCGGGGCGCATACGCAGGCTGGACTTGATCAGGTCCCGGATGGTGATGGCGCCCGCCCCTGCCGAGTTGGCGTTGCGGGTTTCCAGGCTGACCAGGTTGGGCACGTTTTCGATCTGCAGTTCCGCCGAGTCCTCGATGGTGATGATGCGCTCATCCTTGGGGATGTAGTTGGACAGGGCGTTGAGAAAGGTGGTCTTGCCCGAACCGGTACCGCCGCAGACAAAGATGTTGTACCGCGCCTTGACCAGGATTTCCAGAAAATCGGCGATGGGCCGGGTCAGGGAGCCGTACTCGATGAGTTTTTCGATGGTCATGGGGTTTTTGGAGAATTTGCGGATGGTGACCACCGGCCCGATGAGGGAGATGGGCGGCAGCACCACGTTGACGCGGGAGCCGTCCGGCAGACGGGTGTCCACGATGGGGTTGGCCTGGTTGACTTCCCGTCCGGCCAGACCCACAATGCGCTGGATCACGTCTTCCAGGCGGCGCTCGCTCTCGAAGGTGGTGTCCAGCTTGTGGACCCGGCCCTTCTGTTCGATGAAGATGTTGTCCGGGCCGTTGATCATCACTTCGGTGATGGTGTCATCGCTCATAATGCCGTCCAGAATGCCGAACCCGCGGATGGAAGAATAGATGTCCTTGACGATGGCAATTTTTTCGTCAATGAGCAGGTTCTGCCCCGCCAGCTTGCGCAGCACCAGATTTTCGATCTTGGACTGCAGTTCCTCATCGTTGAGCTGGCTCAGGGGGAATTCGCTGAGCACATAGTTTTTCAGGGTTGCTACAATTTCCTGTTGCTTATCCGGCTGCATGGTGCCGCATCTCCTTTCCGTGGCGGGGTCAGCGCAAAATCAGCAGTATGATCAGAACAACCAGCACCGCCACCAGCACCAGCCGCAAAACATTGTTGGGACCGCCTTCCTTGGCGGGCTTTTCCTTCTTCTGCCGGGGCGCTTTTGCCGCCTTAGGGGCCTTGGGGGCCTTGGCGGGCTTGACCTTTTTGGGTGCCTTGTCCGCTTTGGGCGGGGCAGCGGGCATGGGCTGGGGCGGGGCAAACTCGGTTTTGTCGTCCTCCTCGCTCCGGGACGCCCACGCGTCCCCCGCAAATTCGGTCTTGCCGTCGTCATCGGCGGGGAACTCGCCCTCGTCCACATCGGCAAAGGCGGTCTCGTCCTCCGCGACTCGCCGGGGTGCGGCAGCGGCGTTTTCCGCGCCGCAGTAGGGGCATTTGGTCATGCCGCCGGGAATGGGTGCCCCGCATTTGCTACAGATCATCAAAGATTACCTCCCTTTTTCCGCCCGCTTCAGGACACGCGGCAGAATACCGCGGATGCGTTGTCCCCGGCGGTTCCTTCCAGAATGGCTTCCAGCAGCCGCTGCAGGGTCTGTTCCGGCGGGGCCCCTTCCAGGTCGCCGGTCAGGCGGTCCAGCGGTGCTTCGTTATAAAATCCGTCGCTGCACACCAGGCAGGCCATGCCCCGCCGGGACTCCCCGTGGCGGGTGGCGATGTCCAGCTCGGTGGATACCCCCAGGGCGTTGACCAGGGCATGGCGCAGACGGTGGCGGGACGCCTCCTCGGGGGTCAGTTCCCCCGTGCTGATCATCCGGTTGCACCAGGTCTGGTCGGTGGTCAGCTGCCGCAGCTGTCCGTCGTGGACCAGGTAGACCCGGCTGTCCCCGATCTGCTTGATCAGGAATTCCCCGCCCTGGAAATACACCAGGGACAGGGTGCTGCCGGTCTGCTGCCCGATCTGCTCGGCCAGGTAGTAGATCTGGCGGTGGGCCTCATAGATGGCCCCGTCCAGGTCCTCGGACACCTGCTGCAGGGGCTGTACCCCGGGGCGATTCTGCCACCAGCTTTCCAGGGCGGCCACCGTCAGGGCGCTGGCCCGCTCGCCGCAGGCCAGGCCCCCCATCCCGTCGGCCACCGCCAGCAGGGCGGTGCCGGTACCGTCCAGACGGCCGGTCAGGGCCAGAACCCGGTCCTGGTTGTTCCGGCGCACCTTGCCGGTGTGCGTTATGCTTGCCACATCATATTTCATGGCGCTCATCCCAGATGGAAAACCAGCACTTCATCGTACAGCTTGATTTCGTCCCCGTCCTTCAGGGCCACCGGCTGCAGGGGCAGGATGGGTTTGCCGTTCACGCTGGTGCCGTTGCGGGACTGGTTGTCCCGCACGAAATACTGGCCGTTGTCACACAGGAAGGTGGCATGATTGCGGGAAACCTTGTTGTTGTCGTAGATGGCATAGTGCAGGTGCAGGGTGGTGTTGTACTTGCCCACCAGGAAGGGGGTTTCGGTGATGGGGATTTTCTGGTTGTTGTGCACCAGATAGGCCGTGCCGGCCGAGGGAGCCGGGGTGTGTTCCGGAGGCACCGGAGCAGGGCTGCCGCCGTCCACCAGGATGGTACCTTCCTCCCATTCCTCCTCCTTGGAGGCGGGGGCTGCCGGGGCGGCGGGGCGTGCCGGGCGCTGGGGCGCCGGGCGTGCCGGTGCCGGACGTTCGGGAGCCGGCGCTTCCTCGGGGGCTTTGTCCGCCTTGGCGCCGAAGGGCCAGAAGCCCTTGCGGGGTTCCTTTTCCGCTTTGGGTTTGGGACGGGAATCCATGCCGGGAATGGCGAAGGACCCGCCGCCCGGGATTTCAAAGTTCAGGCCGCCCTTGGGGGATTCCGGCGCCGGGGCCGGCTTTTCCTTTTCGGGGCGGGCAGCCGGGGCAGCCGCCTTTTCCTCCCCCACGCCGGGGTAGATGGACTGCAGCCCCTTCATCTTTTCCTGCAGCAGTTCGGTCAGTTCGTGGCCGCCCGGGTTCTGGGCCGGCGGGGCCTTGGGCGCCGGGGCCGCCTTGGGGGCAGCGGGTTTTGGCGCGGCGGGGGCCGCCGGGCGGGCCGGCTCGGCCTTGTCCTCTTTCAGAAAGGTGGTGCAGAAGGTTTCCAGGTCAAACAGGGTGGCCCGGTAAACCCATTTGAACATGTCGTCGTAACTGCTGCAGTCGGCGGTGGCGAAATACTCGCTGAGCAGCTTTTCAAAAAAGGTTTTCAGCCGGGCGGCGCTGTTCTGGGCCGTTTCCCGGGAAATGGGGACACAGGGCAGGTAGACGCACAGCCCGTCCCCCACATAGATCTGTTCCGGGTCCAGATAGCACATGTCCACCGTGAGGAAATACTCGTTGAGATGCAGCAGGGCATCGCAGAGATTGCGCAGCAGGCGGATGCCGTTCTGGTAGGTCAGGTGATGCCGGAGCATGAATTCCCGCAGGGGCACCTTGCCCCCGATGCTGTACCGCAGGCGGATCACCCCGTCCATGGACTGGTGGCGCATGCGCAGCAGGCCGGGAATGTTGTTGCGTTCCATGATCTTGCAGCAGTACGGAATCAGAGTTTCGCCCGGCTGCAGTTCGATCACCAGAACATTGTTGGTTCCTTCTGTCTGGATCGAGATCCGACGTGCAAAATCTTCCATTTGGATTCCTCCGTAAGTCATTTTGTGGCTGCCGCGGGGCAGGAGATGTCAGCCATCCCCTGCCTTACGCCAGCACCTGGAGCAGGTCGGTACAGCTTTTCAAAAAGGCCGGATTCCGCTCCTGCACGTCGGCCACACGCCGGCCCTGCTGCAAACTTTCCGAGCGGGGGATCTTCATGTCAATGCCGTCTTCGGGGGTTTTCTGCCGGCTCTGGTTGAGCACCGTCAGGATCTGACCGTGGATGGGCAGATTCTTGAAGTAGACGTCCTGGTCCACCCGCAGCATCCGTTCCCGGCCGGCCATGTCGTCGGTGTACACCTGCATGACGGTGGTGCATTGTTCCAGCACCCACAGGTTCATGGGCTGCAGGCCGGTGGGCAGGTCGATGAAGATGTATTCCAGGTCGGTTTTCTCCACCAGCACCCGGATCAGCCGTTCCAGTTCCTCCTGGGTCAGGGAGAGCAGGTCCCCCGCAAAGTGGAAGGGCGGCAGGACCATCACCTGGTCCATGTTGCGTTCCAGGGTGTCCAGCACCACCGGGGCCAGATCCCGGGAGCCCTTGAGGGCAAACAGCAGGTCGTCGATGGAGGAGGAGAAGTTGTGTTCATACAGCTGCCCCAACGCCGGGAAGGGGTCCAGGCTGATGTACAGGGCCTGTTTGCCCGCCCGGGCCGCGGCGGCCGCCAGGGCATAGCTCAGCACCGATTTGCCGCTGCCGCCCTGCACCGAATACCCCGCCACCACATGGACGTTGCGCCCGCCCGTGCGGAACATATCCCCGCCGGACAAGGCCAGGGCACTCTTGATATCCGAAATGATGGCTGTGCCGGACTGGTAAATGTTGATCCGGATTGCCTCCTCATCCGAATAGACGGTCTGGTCCGAAACCAGAAACCGGGCGGTTTTGGGCCGGTTGACCTGGTCCAGCAGTTCCTGGCTGCCCAGGACTGCATCCAGACGCAGGGAACTGCCCGCCAGATATTCCCGTGCCCTGTCCACGGTGGTAAAGCACACAAACTCGATGGTGGGACAGTTCAGGCTGGCGTAGTTGCTGAATGCGTTGACAAAATACGCATCCTCGCATTGCAAAAGCATCCGAATCATCGGGGTTCCATCCTTTCTTTGCAACTACCGTAAAACAGAAATGCCGCCCCGCCTCAAAAGCGAGACGGCATTTGCCGAAGTCTCGTGGGAAATGCAGGGTTACTCCTGCGTGGTATCGGTCCGGCCGCTGCGCTTTCTGCGGTACACGGTCACGCCTGCAAAGGCACAGGCCGCCAGGGCCAGCACGCCGATCCACAGCACCATGCAGGACTCATCGCCGGTCTGGGGCAGATCGATCTTGGTAAAGCTCAGGTTGCCGCCCGCCGCTTTGACCCGGATGGTCAGGGTGCTGCCGCCCATGACGGTGATGGTGTCGCCGTTGGTGCCGAAGCTGCCGGATACCAGCTCAAAGCTCTTGCTGCCCAGCACGCTGCCGTCCTTGCCATATACCGTCAGGGTGTGGGGGCCGAACTCCACACCGCGGAAGACCACGCAGCCGTTGGAATCGGTGGTGCCGTAACGCGGGGTGGAATGCAGCTCCACCGACACGCCGGACAGCGGGGCGTTCTCCTCGTCCACAACGTAGAACCGCAGGGTCACGCCCTTGGCGGCCAGGGCCGCAGCCTGGGCGGCGGCCGCCTGGGCAGCGGCGTCCTGGGCGGCAGTGCTGCTGCCGGAAGAGGTGGTGTTCTCATCGGCGGAGGAAGATCCGCTGTTCTGGTTATCGTCGGAGGTGACGGTCTGGATTTCGCCCAGGCGGAAGTTCTGGGCGGTGCGTTTCAGTTCGTTGTTGCGGTCGCCGTCCACACGGAATTCCGCCGCGATGGTGTTGTAGTCATCCTTCAGGGCCTTGTCCTGCAGAGTCTGGCTCTTGATGGTGATGCGGGTACTGCCGCTCACGGAGGTATAGTCCACACCCTGGATCAGCTTTTCGCCGTTGAGCCACAGGCCCATGAATTCGGGATAGACACCTTCGGAGACATACAGCTGGTCCTGGGTGATGTCGGTGAGCAGGAAGTCATAGGTGCCTTCGCCCTGTTCCACGCCCAAGGGAACCTGGATTTCGTAGCCAGGGTCGGTCTGCTCATAGACCATCTGGTTGGTGTTGTCGGCCACATGCAGGGTGAAGGTGGCTGTGGAGGGAGAGAAGCGGGAACTGCTGTAGTCCACCTCCACGGTGAAGGTAAAGTCGCCGGTTTCGGTGGGAGCGCCGTAGATTTCACCGGTGGCTTCATACAGCTGCATGCCGGCGGGCAGGGCGCCGTCCACGATCTTGAAGGTGGAACGGTTCCAGTTGTACATGTTGTCGGTGACGACCATGTAGGAGTAGGGCACGTACTTGACAGCTTCACCCAGGTCGGCCGAGACTATGTGGGGGTTGGCCGCAATACCGGTGAGCTTGATGTCCCGCTGCTGGCCGTCGGCGGTGGTCACCCGGAGGGTGCCGCTGATTTCGCCTTCACCGTCTGCCAGCAGGCGGATCTTGGCGATGTTGGACGGGGTGGCGTAGGTGTTGCGCTGTTGGGTGATCTGGCCGTTCTCATCCTCCACGGGATAGTAGGCGGAAACGCTGTCAAAGGCCGGGATGGTTTCGTTGTTGACGGTCCAGTATTCGTCCAGCTTGACATGGACAGGGTCGATCAGTTCCACCTTGACCCCTTCCAGGTCGGTGGCGCCGATGTTGGCGACGAGGATGTCGTGCACGAACTTGTTGTCCGCGGTCAGGTTGACGAAACGCTCATCCGGTCCGGCAATGTACAGGGTGCCTTTTTCCTGCAGGGTGGCAAAGGTCACCTGGTAGTTTTTCAGCTTCTTGCCCGGCACATGGACCTGATACATGACTGTGTTGGCCATGCTGTCCGACCAGACGGCCTGGCTCAGGTCGGTGACACCGGATTCTGCACGGCTGCCGGTGTTGACCACCACGCCTGCGGGGGTGTCAAACTCGGGGACCAGCTGCTTGATCTGCTCGGCGGAGAGGGTGTTCTTGATCAGGACCAGCTGATAGCCGCCCACCTCGTACTTTTCGTCGTTGCGGTAGTAGGTATCCAGCTGGATTCCTCCCACCGATTTGGCAATGTAATACTGCAGGGCGGTTCCCCGCAGGGAAATATCGGAGATTTCAAAGTCCGGGTCGATCTCGTTCTGGCTGTAAGTGGGGGTGGTATCCTCCGCCTGTTCGGCAACATCGACGGACAGGATCTGGGTCTGATCGTCCTGGAATACCAGGGTCAGATAGTTCGTGTAGGAAAGGGTCATGGCATAGCCGAATTCCTCACCCTCGGTACCGTCGGTCACAATCTGGGCGGTGATGTCCTTGCCGGAGGCCTGGGCCTCAGCCAGGCTGTTGTACCGCCCCTCATAAACCGCCTTGATCTCATCCACTTTGTCCATGGTGAGGTAGCAGGTCTGGCCGATGGTTCCTTCCGGCACCACCACAGGGCTGGTATACCAGGACTGGTAGGTGGTACGGCCGGTGGTGACCGCATCCTGGGTGGCGGAAGGCGCCACCGTCAGGGTCAGGGGCACAGAGCCGGAGCTGAGCGAGCCGCTGCCCAGGAGTTCCTGGTAGCCGTTGGCGCGGGTATACACATTTGCCTGAATCTTTTTGGACAGAGAACGCACCGTCACAGAAAAACCGAAATACCCCAGCATCCGGCCGGTGGTCGTATCGGTAACGACCAGACAGAACAGGTTGGGCGCCGTCATGTAGTTTTCCAGGGTGGGCTCGGTGCCGTAGTCTGCATAGTAGCGATTGTACGCGGCATCGGCAAAGAACTGGTCGGTGATGGCGCCGGTCAGTTCTGCCCCATTGTCCCGGTAATTCAGGAAGTTGGACATGGGATACACATCCACCTTGTAGCCCATGCGCTGCATGGTCCCGATCCCGCTGTACGGGGCGCCTGCGGTGTACATGTTATCGTCCCGGGCGCTGGTGGTATAGATCTCAATGGCCTTGCCCTGCATGCCCAGGTTCTCGAACAGGTCGGTTTCCTTGGTGCGGCCGCTGCCGTAGATGGACCATCCGCTGGGCGTTGTCGCCGAGACGAAAAGCGTCTCGTTCAGCAACTGGGAAGTGTTGATCTCCACATCGATGATGTAGCGATGGTTGGCGGCGTCATCCATCTGGTCACCGTTGCCCAGCACCATATACATGGTATAACTGCCGGACAGCAGCCCGTACTGGTACTCGTTCCAGTTGTAGTTCCACAGGTCGATGGTCTCGCCGGCACCCAGGACATGGTATTCGTCAATGTCCTCAGCCGCAAAGTAGAACCATGCATTGGTGTATCCGGTGTCTACCGGAACAGAAGCACCGGACTCGTCCACCAGTCTCCCGGGGATCTCATCCACGGGAAAGCTCTGCAGCTCCTCCTTGCCATACCCCAGCAAGGGCAGGTACACGTCCTTTGTCTCCTCCATGGGGCGCAGGGACAGGTCGGTGGGGGTGTCCTCCGGCTCGGCCATCAGCGCCGCAAACAGATCGGTGGTGACGGTGTTGTACACATCGCCATACTTGGCCATGAAGGCGTCGTAGTCCTCCAGGGACAAAGCGTCCACCGCGTTGATGGCTGCAGCTACCTGCTCGGAGGCAGCCTGCCGTTCCTCGGCGGTCATGGCGGCCACGTCATCCGCCGTGGGCAGCGCCGCAAACAGGGCTGCGGCCTGCTGTACGGCTTCGGATTCCGCTTCGGATTCCTCCTCGGATTCCTCCTCGGCCGGGGCAGGGTCGGCAATGGCGTTTTCATCGGTAGCTTGCACGCTTTCCGTCTGCACGCCAATGGTCTGGCCTTCTGTTTCCTCGGCCAAAGCCGGGGTGGCAAGGGGCGACATGACGGACAATGTCATGGCCGCTGCCATCAGAAGGGAAACGATCTTCTTTTTCATAGAAAAACCCACAATCCTTTCTCTGCTTACAAATGATTCCATTCACAGTTTGTGCCTGGGGCCGTGCGGCAGGGCCTGCCTCGCCGCGGGGATGTCACTTCAGCCCGCCGTCACGGGCGGGGCCGAAAGCGTTGTATCGGTAATCGCCCGGATGGGCGGTCACGTCTGGGAAGAGGTTGCCGCCTGCCCCAGCTGCAGCAGCTGGTCCAGGTCGTAGATCCCGCACTGGCGCACATGGCCGCCGGGATAATCAAACAGCAGGGTATCCCGGGTCACATCGCACAGATCAGGGAGCTCCGCCAGCACCCGGCAGTTTTCGTCCAGGATCTGGCCGTAGTATTCGTCCCCGGTGGTCACATACTGCACCACGATCCGGTCCCCCACCTGGGTCACATAGGTCAGGTAGGCGTCCGGGTCCAGCTGGGCCACCTCCCGGCCGGTCTTGCGATCGTAGGCCGTGGGGGTGCCATGCAGCGGGGATTCGATGCGCAGGGTGTCGGTGAGGAACTCCTCGTACAGACTCTCATCGGGAGGCGTTCCGCTTTCCTGCTGGAACAGGGTACCGTCGGCGGCGTCATACCGCAGGATGGTCCCGTCATAGTAAAAGACTTCCAGATACGACCGGCCGTCCTGACGGCGGTATTGCTGGTCGTAGATCTGTTCCGGGTTCGGCAGTTCGGTTTCATTCACCACGGTGCCGTCCCGGCTGTAGATACGGAATCCCGTGTAGGAGAAAGCCATCAGGGTATTTCCGTCCTCGCTCAGCCGCATCTCGTCATGGTCGTAGGCGGGGTCGTAGGTCAGGATCTCCGCATCGGCGTGGTCCTCATAGCGGAGAACCCGCACGTCGGGGGTATCCCGGCCGCCCGCAATCGCCGTGGTGCCGCAGAGCCGGGCAAACGCCAGCGGCCGGCTCACCGTGTAGGTAGCGGTCTGCCGGGCGGCGGCGTCGTAGAATTCCAGGGAATCGTCGGTGAGGATGACCGTCTGGTCTGCCCCCACCCGGAAGGCATTGATGTTTTTGGCGGTGGTGACCAGGGGGGTCTGGTCCCCGGTGACCGGGTCGATGCGCACCAGAATGTTCTCGGTCTGGACGCAGATGCCGGTTTCGTCCGCCTGCACCCCGAAGGGACTCTGGGAGGCGTAGCCGCCGGTCTGTTCCAGGGTGACGGTGTCGATCACCACAAAGACGGATTCCGCCCCGCCTGAGGCGGAGAAGGCAAAGTATCCGCCGCTGAAGCCGCCTTCAAAATGGGTCTGGCCGGAACCGGCATCCAGCAGGATGCTGGTGGCCCCGCCTGCCAGGTCGTACAGACACAGGCTGCCGTCCTCAAAGCTGGCGGCCAGCAGGCTGCCGTCCCGGTTCAGGCAGAACAGGTTGTCGTTGGGATTGGCGAAGATGTCGTTGTAGGCCACCTTCTGCTTTTTGCCGCCGAAATCCACTTCCTGCAGCAGTTGTCCGGTGGCGGTGTCGTACACCCGGGCCAGGGATTCGTCCCGGTAGACCGCCGCGGCCCGGCTGCCGTCGGCGGAAAGGGCGATGCCGGTGGCCGGTTCTCCCTGCCACAGGATCTCGCCGGTGCTGATCCGGTAGGCGCACAGGCCGTCCGCTCCCGCGTACACGATGCGGTCGCTGTCCAGGAACTCCGCTTCCGCCAGGGCGGAATCGTCGGTGGACAGAGTCGCAAGCAGGGCGCGGGTGCCGGTGTCAAAGAGCAGCAGGCTGCCCGAACACTGGCAGGCGGCCACGGTGCCGTCGGGGGAAAGTTCCAGGCTCAGGGGTGCCGAGGGAAGGCTGAGGATGCCGTCGGCCCGGAAGGTATCTCCCAGGTCATAGACGCCCAGGGCCTGGGCCAGGGCCGCCTGGGCCTGGGGCACATACGCCCCGGCCAGCGGGCCTTGGGGCGGCTGAAAAGCCTGCATGGCGTTTTCCAGCGCTCCCTGGGTGTCGCCCTGTTCCAGGGCGTTGAGGGCATATTCCGCCAGTTTCAGGCGGGTTTCGGTGGTCTGCAGCCGCTTGAGCCCCACAAAGGAGGCCCCCACGCCGCAGCACACCAGCAGAAGGCAGATCAGGGTGGTGATCCGGCGCTGCCGTTTCAGGCGCAGCACCCGGGGATCGTTGTCCCGCAGATGCACCAGCGCCTGCAGCATCTCCTCGGCGGACTGGAACCGTTTGTCCGGGTTGGGCTGCATGGCCTTGGTGATGATCTCCACCACCTGGGGGCTGAACTGCGCCGGGGAGAGCGGTTCCACCCGGGTAGCGTCCCGGTCGGGGCGCCGGCCGCTCAGCAGGTGGTACAGGGTGGCACCGGTGCTGTAAATATCCGAACGCACATCCGGCATCACGGTGCGCACCCGGGCCACAGTGGAGGCACCGGCCGCCCGGCTGTCCTCCTGCACCGCCGCCACGGTGGCTTCGGAATCGGGGGCGTAGACGGTGGCGTCGCTGGCAGGGCGCGGGGCCCCCGCCACCAGAGAGGTGGTGCTGTTGACAGAAAAATCCAGCCCGTAATGTTCCGGAGAGGAATACCCGGCACTGCAGCCGATGACGTTTTCCTCCCCCAGAGCCAGGGCGATGTTGAAGTCGATGAGGCAGATATTGCCGTCCGGCATGAGCATGATGTTGGCCGGCTTGATATCACTGTGCAGGAACCCCTTGGGCGGGTCGCCATGGGTGGGGCTGTGCAGATAGACCAGCGCTTCCAGCAGCTGGGCGGCCCACTGCACTACCTGGGCCTGGGAGAAATGCTCTCCCCGCTTGAGGGCTTTGTCCAGGCTTTCGCCCTGGATGTAGTCCATCACCGTGTAGACGGTGTCGTTTTCCACAAAGAAGTCGTACACCTGTGGAATGTTGGGATGTCTGAGATTTTTCAGCACGTCCACTTCCCGGCGCAGCAGCTCCGGCGGGGTGGACAGCTTGCGCTTGTCCGCCTTCAGGACGACCTTTTTATCCAACCGCAGGTGCCGGGCCAGATAGACATTGCCTCCGCCGCCGGAGCCAAGCTTGCCGATCACCTCATAGGTTGAAGCGATGATTCCTTCCATAGCTTTCCCCTTGTCCGCTCCCGGCCTTTACCGGCCGATGGGTGCGCCGTATTCCTCGTCCAGCTTTTTCCGCAGCTTTCTGGCCGCCAGGTGGTACCGGCAAAGGAAGAAAATCAGGCATAAAAAAGAAAAAAGCGCCAGGCTTGCTCCGCCGTACAGCAGAATCAGGTCTACGCTCATACACAATCCACTCCCCCGCCGCAGGCCGTCCGCACCGGCCCTTTTATACCCCTTTGCAGGCATTTGTGATACCGCATCGCAATACTTACATGCATCGCGTTATTGTTTTCAGTTATTATAGTACAGCTTCCCCCCGATTGCAACGAAATAAGAATGATTTGTGTAATTCCTATGAAATTTCTTTTACTTTTTCTACGCGAAAGTATCGGAAATCACTATTATTTTCTGCCTACATGCCAGAAAAAATAGATGTTTTGTCAGCTTCCGCGTTGAAAAAGAAGACCGGTTCATATATAATAAAAAAATACAATCCGAAAACGAATCTCAGATAGACGGGATGTACCGTCTTTTCCCGGCAAAGGAGGGAGCGGCCTTGTCCGAACAGATCCAGCTGCCGTTGGGCGACGATTATATCGACATCCGGGCCCTGGGCGAAGGGGGCATGGGCACCCTGTTCCGGGCGTACCGCCGCGGCCTTGGGGTGGAAGTGGTCATCAAGCGGGTAAAGAGCCAGTTTCTGGGCAAGCTGGACCAGCATGCCGAAGCCAACATCCTCAAGCTGCTCAAGCACCGGTATCTGCCCCGCATTTACGACATCATCTACGGCGCGGACGGGTATTTTTATACCGTCATGGACTACATTCCCGGGGAAAACATGAAAGAGTACGTGCGGCACCACGGTCCCGCCGGGCAGAAGGACGCCCACCGCTGGGCCTGCCAATTGTGCGAGGTGGTGGCCTATCTGCACGAGCAGGCCACCCCCATCATCCACTGCGACATCAAGCCCAGCAATGTGATGATCACCCCGTCAGGGGATATCTGCCTCATCGACTTCAACACCTCCCTGATTTTTCACGACGGTCTGCTGGCCCTGGGCGCCACTCCCGGCTACGCCGCTCCCGAACAGTACACCCGGCCCTCGCAGGCCGAAGTTCCGGACGCGGAGACGGATGCCACCGTCACCGCCCCCACCGAAGCCGCCCCCGACGGGGTCCGCTGCACCGAACTGACGGCGGTAGCCGCCGCCCCATCTCCGGCCGCGGCCACCGAAGATTCCCGCCGGTCTTCCCGGGCGGCCCAGACCTTCCGCGCCGGGGGGTACGGCACGGTGAGCGAGCGCACCGACGTGTACGGCATCGGGGCCACCCTGTACTTTCTGGTCAGCGGCCGCACCCCGGAAAAGTCCCTGGACCCCGTCACCCCCTTGTCCCAGCTTTCGGTGGGCATCAGTGACACCTTCCGCATGATCATCGAGCGGGCCATGCAGAAACAGCCGGAGGATCGCTTTCCCGGCGCCACCCGGATGCTGCAGGCGCTGCAGGATGTGGATGAGCTGGACGCCCGGTACAAGCGTTACCGGCGTCTGCGCACCGCCAGCCGCTGGGTGCTGGGTATCCTGTTCTGTCTGAGTCTGCTGTGCACCGTCTATGGTACGCTGCTGCTGTACCGGGAACGGCAGAATTCCTACCTGACCCTGGTTTCCCAGGGCCAGAGCCTGTTTGAGGCCGGGGACCTGCCCCAGGCCCGGCAGGTACTGGAGGAGGCCATCCGCATGTCGCCCCGGCAGGCGGACGCCTACCTGGAACTGGCGGTGGGCCTGTATCGCAGCGGTGCCTACCAGGAGGGCTATGATCTTGTGAACAATGCCCTGTACGCCGGCACCCTTGTCCCGGAGGAACTGGCCCCCGGGCAGGCGGGGGACCTGTACTATGTGCAGGCCAACTGCCTGTATGAGCTGGGCGATTACGCCGGGGCGGTGCAGCTGTACACCCGGGCGCTGGAACGGCGGCAGGACAACGATGCCTACTACCGGGGTCTGGCCCTGGCTCAGGCCCGCTGCGGGGATCTGGAAGCCGCCCAGGCTACCCTGGACGAGCTGGAATCCCGCAGTCCCGGGTCCTTGGACTGTCTGATCGTCAGCGCCGAGCTCAACACCCTGCAGGGAAAGGATGACGAGGCCATGACCCAGTACCGGCAGATCCTGCAATCCACCGATGATCCCCAGACCCTGAGCCGGATCTATCTGACCGCCGGGCAGCTTTGTCTGGACCGCAACGATCCGGACAGCTGCATCGAACTGCTGGAACAGGCCCGCAGCCGCCTGGGCGAGGAGGCCTCTCTCCATGAGGAGATGCTGGCCGATGCCTACAGCCGCAAGGCCGAGGCGGACCCGGACAACCGGGACGGCTACTACCGTCTGGCCCTGGATTGTCTGCAGGATGTGCTGGACCGCGGGCAGGGCAACATCCTCACCCGGCTGAACCTGGCGGTGGTGCAGGAGAATCTGGAAGATTTCGACGGGGCGGAACAGACCCTGCTGGCCGCCTGTGAGCAGTCCCCCAGCGATTACCGCCCCTATCTGCGGCTGGCGTTTCTGGAGGCAGACCGTCAGGGCACCCTGCCGGTGGAGCAGCGCAGCTACACCCAGACCGCCGACTACGCTGAACTGGCCCGGGAGTATTACGACCAGGCCCAGGCCAACGGCACCAGCGACCTGGAAATGACCCGGCTGGACGCCCTGCTGGAACAGCTGCACACCGGCGGATGGCTGTAACACCATATAAAAGGAGGTACCATACATGCCGGCGTTGTCTTCGGGTATGTTGTTTGTGATCCTGGGCGGAGCGGGGCTGGTGCTGGTCCTGACAGCGGCCGTCATCGTCCACCGGCGTCTGGACCGGGCAGAAAAACGGCTGCGGGAACAGATCTGGCAGGAATACCGCTGAATTCCACTGTGTGAAAGAGGGTTTGTATGAAAATGCGGCAGGAAAAGATTCCCAACTGGGCACGGCTCTGCGGGGTTCTGGGTGTGGTGGCTGTGCTGGCCGTCTATGCGGTGGTGGGGCGGATGTTCACCCCGGCCGCCCGGGCACAGCGCGCCCTGGAACTGGGCGAAAAGTATCTGCTGTCCGGGGAGTATGAGCAGGCGGTGATCCAGTTCACCAACGTGATTGATATTGCCCGGCAGGCACCGGACCTGACCTATCTGGTACAGGAAGGCCAGACCCGGCTGGAAACCGCCGCCCGGAGCGGGGCGGTGGCTGCGGTGCAGCAGCCCGGCGGCGATCTGCAGGACGCCGTGACCTGGCTGGAGGAGGTGGACTGTGCCGACCTGGATTCGGTCACCGTCTTCCGGGATGTGCGGGATCTGCTGGCCGAGCTGCAGGCCCTGTGCGAAGCAGAGTCGTATGATGAAGTGTTCACCCGCCTGTCCGACGAGAGCTACAAGGACCAGGTGGCGGAGCTGCTGGGCCTGGAATGTGACGCCCGGCTGTACAGCGATGACACCGGTCTGATGACCGCCGTCTACGCCATGGAGCAGCCCACCGAAAACTTTGAGGACGGGCCCGAGGTGAACTACATGGTCTACTACGGCGGCCACGCCCCCGACGAGACCTGGCAGGAGACCGACGGCACACCCCAGCCGGAGCTGCGCAGCGGCGACGCCGTATGGCTGGCCTACCGGGACGGCAACAACTACCTGGCCCGGGGCCCTTGGGAAAACGATCGCCCCAACGGGGAATTCGAGACCCGCAGCTGGCAGCAGACGCTGAACAGCGCCGTGACCTACCGGGTGATCCTGGGCCAGGTGACGGACGGTCTGTGGGACGGGCAGGTGACCTGGCGGTTTGAGACCGGAGACACCGCCACCGACTATCACCCCACCTTCACCGCCGGACAGTGGCAGATCGTGACGGTGGATGAAAACGGATACTCGGTGGCTGACCGCACCGACTACGGCGACCTCATTGTGCGGAACCCAGACGCCACCGTCGGCATCGTCGGCTATGCCCAGGCTGCCTGAGGCCGCGCCGGCCCACGCCCCTTTCCGGGCATACCGCGCCGTGTTTTTCGCGCTCCCCTTCTGGGGCGGGCTGTTCTTCACCCGCCAGTGGTGCGGCGCACTGCTGATCCACGGAGCCTTTCTGCTCTGGCAGGTCCGGGCCGGCAAACGACTGCTGCTGCCCCACCGTGGCGGCGCCCTGTGCGCCGTTGTCCTGCCCCTGTGTGCCCTGGCCGGAGCGGGCGGCTGGGCGGATGCCGGCGCTGCCGCCGAAGGTTTGCTGTGGCTGGGCGGATGCCTTCTGTTTGCCCTGCTGCTCTGCCAGTGGGATGCCCCCCATCGCCGCCAGCTGCTGGACCAGCTGCCCCTGATGGGCTGCTGTATGACGGTGCTGTGCGCGGTCTGCGCCCCGGTGCCTGCCCTTCGGGATCTCGTTTGGGAAAACGGGCGGATGGCCGGCCCCTTCGGTTACGCCAACGCCTTCGGGGTGTTCCTGCTGGCGGGGCTGGTGCAGCTGGCACAGCGTCCCGGCCGGTGGCGTCCGCTGCTGGCCCTGGTACTGCTGGGCGGAATCTGCCTTTCCCGGAGCCGGGGCACCGCCCTGGTCCTGGCCTTGTGGGCTTTGTGGTTTGCGGCGGTACACCGACCGGGGCGGCGGGCGGTGTTGGCGGGCGGCGCAACCGTCCTGCTGCTGGGCAGTGGGCTGATCCAGCGGTTTGGCGGAGATTTTGCCACCCTGTGGGGACGGCTGCTCTACATGAAGGACGGGCTGCGTCTGCTGGCCCGCCTGCCCCTGGGCACCGGCCGCCTGGGCTGGTTCTACCTGCAGGGGCTGATACAGACCGGGGTGTACAATGTGCGGTTCGTCCACAATGACTGGCTGCAGTTTGCCCTGGACTACGGTATTCCCGCCGGGTTGGCGCTGGCCTTGTGGCTGGCGGCTTCCCTGCGCCGGGGCTGTGCCGCCCCGGAGGTGGCGCTGGTGTTGCTGGTCCACTGTTTTGCGGACGTGGACATCCCCTTCACCTTTCTGGCCTTTGTGCTGCTTCTGGCTTTGTCTGCCCGGCAGGACCGGCCCCGCCGGTCCCCGGACGGGCGGGCCGCCCTGCCGGCGTTGGCTCTGATGCTGCCCGCCCTGCTCTGGGCGGGGGCCGACAGCGCCCATCTGCTGGGCCAGACCGGGCTGGCAGTCCGGCTGACTCCCTGGAACACCGAGCCGGCCGTGGAGCAGATGCTGGCCCGGCCCACCCTGGCCCTGGCCGAGCAGGATGCACTGGCAATCACCGCCCGCAATCCGTACCAGGTACAGGCCTGGCAGATCCGGGCGGAAAGTGCCCTGGACCGCCGGGACTACGAGGAAATGTCCCTGGCACTGCGGCAGGTGCTGGCCCTGAAAAAATACGACCAGAGCGCCTACAATGACGCCCTGGTCAAATACCAGACCGCCCTGGAGGACGGCTGGACCCCCGCCGCCGCCGAGATGGCCCGGGTGCTGGACCGGCTGGACACGGCCATGGACACCGCCGATCCCCTGGCCTGGCGCCTGCCCGACAAGCCGGCTCTGGAAATTGACGCCCGGACCCGGCTGACCATCCGGATGCTGGCGCAACGCAGCGGCGGATAGCTCTTGCATGGGTTTCCCTTTGCCGCCCGCGGGCGGATACAAGAAATAACGGAGGAATGTACAATGAAAAAGATGAAAATCGGGATTCCGGTCTCTGTGTTCATGGCGGCGGTGTATTTCGGCGCCACCCAAAGCATGCTTTTTGCCCTGGTGCTGCTGGCCTACGCCATGCTGGCCGAACGGGAGGAGACCCGGGCCGCCGTAAACCAGGCCATTTTGGTGTTCGGAGGCATCTGGCTGGTGCAGGGGATCCTCACGGTAGCGGGGGAGGTGCTGGCCCTGCTGAACAATTTTGTGGGCAGCGGCTACCTGCACATGCCCTACGGCCTGACCTCCCTGGTGTCTTTGCTGGCCGACGGTCTGCTGCTGGTGTTCGGCGTGCTGGCCCTGCTGGGCAAGGACGCCCTGATCAGCAGCAAGCAGGTGGAATCCGCTGTGGAAGCCGCCAAAACTTCTGCCGATGAGGACGCCAAACCATGAAAAAACACGGTTTTTGCGCCTATGCGGCGGCGGTGGGCCCGGCCCTGGTCACCCTGCTGATCCTGCTGCTGAACGGCCTGACCGGCAGCAAAGTTTCGGCGCTGTACAGCCGTGCCGAAGACGCCTTGCAGCAGCAGGATTACAGTTCGGCCCGAAGCGAACTGCAGCAGCTCAAGGAGATTGCCCCCGACTATGTACCGCAGTACATTCTGGAAGCCCGGCTCAACCTTGCCACCATCAATCCCCAGACAGCCTACAGCGATCTGCAGGACGGCATCCGCCTGACCGGCAGCCGCCGGCTGATCCGTCTGGCCCAGGCCATTGCCGAGGGGCAGACCGACATTTTTGGTGACACGGACACCGGTTCGGACACCGCGTCCGACGCCCGGCCCCTGCCTGAGGACTGGGACACCGGGGAGGCGGCGGACGCCGCTGTGACCCCCACCCTGACCTGCAACCTGGATTTCATCGTGCGGTACACCGACTCCCAGCTGGACCCCCAGGTACAGCTGAGCGTGCCGGACGCCCCCGACGCCGGCTGGACCTGGTCCAGCACTGCTCCGGAGATTGCCCGGGTGGATGAACAGGGCCTGGTGACCTGCGGCACCACCGCCGGCGAGGCCTGCATCCGGGCCGTGAATGACAGCGGCCAGGCCGCGGAATGCTGGGTGTTTGTGCTGGAGCCGGAGATCTACGCCGGCTCCCTCCCTTCCGGCTATTACGGCGACAGCGGTGCCTACTACATTCCCGAAGGCGATCTTTCCTTCAGCCAGGGCGGTGCCCCGGGCGCTTTGTCCGCCGCCGTGCAGCAAGGCAACGAACTGCAGCAGCTGCCCCGCATCACCGTGACCGGGGCGGCGGTTGCGGATTCTTCCCCCTATTCTTCCGGGTCTCTCTCCCAGGCCCAGGGCGGCGGAGGCATCACCGGGCCGGTGGATGAAAACGGCAACCCCATCAGCCGTCCCACCGAATCCACCGCCGAGACCGCCGCACAGGACGGGGGCGAGATCGGCCTGCAGGTGGGCTGGGAAGCCATCTATTTCAGCGGCGAATACCGCATTCCCGAACATCTGCGCAGCAACGGTGTCAGCTACACCACCACCAGCGTGCAGTTCAACTTTGGCGCTTACTTCACCGCCCTGTCCGTGCCCGCCAGCGTCACCTCCCTGGGGGATGAATACAACAATCCCTTTGCCGGGTTTACCGAACTGCAGCAGATCCGGGTGGATGAGGGCAACCCCAGCTACCGCACCCTGGACGGGGTGCTGTACACGGCGGACATGACCCGGCTGATCGCCTACCCCGCCAACGCCGACGCCACCGAGTACACCGTGCCCGACACCGTCACCTCCATCGGTCCTTCCGCCTTCGCCAACAACCGCCATCTGCGCGTGCTCAACCTGCCCGCTAGTCTGACCGAGGTGGGATACGGGGCCTTCCAGGGTATGCAGGCGCTGGAACAGGTCAATTCCGACAGCTCCGCCGTCCGTATGCAGGACGGGCTGCTGCTCGGCGGCAACGGCACCCAGCTGCTGGCCGTGCCGGCCGGCGCCGGGGACACCGTCACCATCCCCGCCGGGGTGACCACCCTCGACAACGGCGCGCTGGACGGCAACCCCACCATCCGCCAGCTGATCGTGGAGGCCGACGCCGATTACCTGTATCTGGGCAAATGCCCGGCCCTGGAATCGGTGACCGTCAACGGGTCGCTGGTCTCGCTGACCACCGGCCAGTGCCCTGCCCTCAGCCAGGTCACCGTCAACGGGGAAATCAGCGGTGTGTCCCTGTACGGCTGCCCCGCCCTGGAAACCGTGGTGCTCAATGCCCCCGTGTACTCCCTGCAATGCGCCGGTTCCGCGCTCAAATCCCTGACCAACAGCCAGAACGTGACCCAGGCCCTGTATCTGTCCGCCCTTCCCGAAGAGCCTCTGGCCCTGTCGGATACCCTGACTTTCCTGTCCATCCAGTGCTCCGACCCCGAATCCACCCTGGATCTGTCCGGCCTGACCGGCGGCGGCGCACTGACCCAGCTGGTCCTTGCCAGCATGACGGTCACCAACATGGACAGTCTGCCCGACCTGGGCGACCTGACCTCCCTTTCCCTGTGGCAGGTCAAGGCGGATTCTCTGGACGTGCTGTGGCAATGCACCGATCTGACCGTTTTGTCCCTGTCCCAAGAGGAAAGCCTGACCAGCCTGGACGGCATCCAGGCCCTGACCGGCCTTTCCTCCCTGGATATCAGCGGCTGCACCGCCCTGACCGATGTCTCGGTGCTGTACGATCTGCCCGCCCTGTCCAGCGCTTCCCTGTCCGGCAGCGGCGTTCCCCAATCCCAGATTCAGGAACTGACCGACCGGGGTGTCTACGTGTACTGATTTCTCTGCGGGCGGGGCTTCGGCCATCTCTGCCGGAAGCCCCGCCCCTTCTGATTCCCGACGCAGAAAAGGGGGAGTATTGTATGCCATCTTACCTGCAATCCCTGCGCGAGAAACTGTCTTCCCGCTCCAGATCCCAAAAAATTCTGGACGCCATCCTGGTGGTGCTGCTGGTGGTGGTCCTGCTGCTGGTCTGCCTGCGCCAGACCCCCGCCGCCCGCCTTTCCCGCCAGCTGGAACTGGGGCAGCGGTACCTCAACGAATTGGATTACGAGGCCGCCGTGCTGCATTTCACCCAGGCCATCCGGATCGACGACCGCTCCGAGCCGGCCTATCTGGGCCGCGCCGAAGCCTATCTGGGTCTGGAGGAATACCAGCTGGCCGTGGATGACTACACCGTGGTCATCGAACAGCTGAACCCCGAAAGCGCCGATGCCTATGCCGGCCGTGCCCAGGCCTACACCGGGCTGGGTGACCGGGAACACGCCGCGGCGGACGCCGCCCGCGCCGCCGAGCTGGGCCATACCGGGCAGACCCCTGCGGCCACGGCGGCTCCCGCCGATGCCCCCCTGACCGCCGCCGACCTGCAATGGACGGTGGAACCCACCTACGACTATGCCCAGGTCATACCGCTGCGGGGCAGTTCCTTCAGCGACATCGAGGGTGCCTTTGGCAACAGCACGGACGCGGTGATCCCCGGTTCGCCCTTCTTCTACGAGCTGAGTTTTCCCGGTTACTCCAATCTGCCCCAGTACTATGCGGTACAGTTGACCGACGGCAGCTGGCGGGCCTATTACATGCCTGATCACACCGACAGCGGGGACATTCCCATGGATTCCCCGGAAAATTCCACCCATCCCTATCGATTCGATGCCACCGGCATTATCAACTATACCGTCACGGGGGATCTCGGTATGATCCCCACCCTGCCCTCTCCCTGGTATGTGTTTACCATATTGGAGCGGGGGGCCGGCGAAATGGGGATGTATTACGACACCTTCGCGCAAAAGGGAATGGCTGTGGGCTTCTTTTATGCCGTGTACGCCGCCCCCACCGAGCTCTGCAATCTGCACAAGCCCTATCCCTGCGCAGCCATCAGCTCCGAGGGGCGGAACATCGACACTGCCAACCCTGTTCTTGTGGAGCTGGATGATCCCAACGGGGAGGAAACCTGGGATCTGTACAGTGCCTACACCACAGTGGACGCCAACGCCCCCAAAGCCTACGTGGGCACCGACGGGCAGCTCATCACCGACTTTTCCTACGATATGGCCGAGGATTTTTCCGAAGGTCTCGCCGCCTGCCGCAAGGACGGAAAGTGGGGCTACATCGACGAAACCGGCCAGCCCGTGACCGACTTTGTGTATGACGGTGTGTGGTACAATTCCGGCTACAACCCCGACGCCGGAGAGTACGGCGCCTATGAAACCCTTGACCCCACCGGGTACCCCTGCACTTCGGACACCATGGTGGTGTGCCAGAACGGGCAGTACGGCCTGCTTTACCGGGACGGCACCCTGCTCATCGGGTTCGGGGAGCTGGAGGCCATGGCCCCGGCCTACAACGACGAGCTGTGGGCCAAGCAGAACGGTCTGTGGGGGCTGGTGGACCTGGCTGCCGTCAAGGAAAAGCGGGGCATCGCCCCCACCCTGAGCGTGTCCGCTGCTGCCGAAGTGCCCGATCCCCCCGTCAACAATGTGGAACAGGTGACAGAGTTCCAGACCGGGGACGTTCTCATCGACTATCCCACCACCCGGAGCGAGGAAGCTCTCGTTCCCACCGGCTACTTCACCACCACAGCGGACAGCGGCCTGGTGATGCGCACCGGTCCCGGCACCGACTACCCGCGCAAGAACAGCATTCCCGTGGGGTCCAGCGTGACCGTGTGGGGCGCTCTGCGCAGCACCCCCGGCTGGGTGTATGTTTCCTGGTATGACCGGCAGACCATGCAGGCCGTCTACGGCTGGGTCAGCCAGGAGTATCTGGAATGAACCGGCCGGCCATAAAAAGGAGTATTTTATGCGTACAAGACCCCGATTTCTTCTTGCGGCGGTCCTGGTCGCCCTGCTTGTACTGGCCGCCCTGGCACTCCGGTTCGGTCTGTCCCAAAGCCGCAGTCTGCCCCGGCAGCTGGAGCTGGGAGAGAAGTATCTCACCGAACTGGACTACGAAAATGCCGTCATCGCCTTTACCGCCGCCATCGAGATCGATGACCGGTCGGAAGACGCCTACTGGGGCCGGGGCCGCGCCTATGCCGGTCTGCAGCGGCACGAGGAAGCCATCCAGGATTTCACCGTCATTCTGGGTGATCTGAACCCGGAAAGCATCGATGCCTACCTGGCGCGCGGCGATGAATACGCCGCAACAGGGCAGACGGACAATGCTCGGGCAGACTATGAGGCCGCGCAGCAGCTGGACCCCGACAGCCCCGACCCGGCCGGCAGGCTGGACGCCCTGCCCCCCGAAACCGTAACCGGCGATTCTCTGGTATGGAGTGTTCCTCCGCAGAGCGGTTTTGAGGTCGTGGGCATGGTCTACTTCGAAGGGCAGGGACCCGCCGCCCAGATCACCGAAGGCGGCCGCTCCGTGCTGGCGGATGCTGTGGCCAACGGCAGCACCGTCATCCCGGACGGCCGATACGCCGCCATCCAGAATGGCCGCTACGGCCTTCTGGATCTGCAGGGCAACTGGGTAGCGCCGCCGGAGTATCTTTCCATCACTTCCAGTTATGTGGAAGAAAGCTATGACTGGACACACCCGGAACTGGTATACAGCCTGAACCGCTATGGCACAGTGGATGCGTACACCGACCCCGAAACCGGATACTATCTCACCGATACTTTTGACGATACCGGCGCGCTGGTGCCCAAGACCAACAATCCTTCCTACAACGGCGCCTCTCTCTGGTTCACCTGGAATTCTTCTGCCGGGGCGCCTCTGTTGGTAGATAGAATGGACTGGTCCTACACCATAGCACCGGACCTGGATTTTTCCCGTCCCATCGGCGTTTGCCCTGCCAGCACACCGGGACAGGGCATGCAGGCGCTGTACCGCAGCGGCTCCCTGCTGTCTGATTTCATCTATGAGGATGTGCGGGATTTCTCCGACGGCCTGATCGCCGTCAGACAAAACGGTAAATGGGGCTACGCCGATGAAACCGGCAGTCTGGTCATTCCCTGTGAATACGAAGCCATCCGCACCGACAACCTGTCCGCCGACGCCACCATGGAAGAACAGGATGCCCGGGGACACGCCTTTGCTGCCTCCTGCACCGAAGGCTATGTGGTGGTAAGCGACGGCAGCCGGTATGCCCTATATGACACCCAGGGCAATCCTGTGATCGATTTCGGCGTACTGGAAGTGCTGACCGAAGTGCACAACGGCAAGCTTTGGGCCCGCCGTGACGGACAATGGGGGGTACTGGACCTGGATGCTACCCTGGCCGCCTGAAGTTTCTTTTCCCCAGCAGAGGAGGCGTTTTTCTTGAAAGTCCGATACCACACCCACACCGACATCTGCGACCGCCCCTGCAACGAGGACCGGTTCGCGGTCTGCCCCACCCCTTACGGCTACTGTTTTGCCCTGGCCGACGGGCTGGGCGGCCTGGCCCGGGGCGAGGTGGCAGCCGAACTGGCCTGCCGCGCCGCGGCGGAAGGAGCCGCCCGGCTGGAAAAAGCCACCAACCAGGGGTTGGAAGATCTTTTTCTGGCCGCCCAGCAGAGCATTCTGGACCGGCAGCAGGCCGAACACTGCGAAAGCCAGATGAAAACCACCCTGAACCTGCTTTTGCTGGACGACCGGCAGATCTGCTGGGGCCATGTGGGGGATTCCCGCACCTATTACGGGCAGGGCGGGCGCCTGCTGCAGCGCACCTTTGACCACAGCGTATCCCAGATGCTCTCGGCCGCCGGGCAGGTGGCCGACGCGGACATCCGCTTTCACGAGGACCGCAGCAAGCTGCTGCGGGTGCTGGGCGTACCTTCGCCCCGCTCGCCGGCGGACCTGGAAAAGCCCCTTCCCATGGAGGGCAGCCGGCAGTTTCTTTTGTGCAGCGACGGATTCTGGGAGTACATCACCGAAGAACAGATCCAGATCTGTCTGGAAGAATCGGACAATCCCCGCACCTGGATGGACAACATGCTGGAACTGATACGGCGCAACGAGCGGCCCGGACACCGGGACAACCGCACCGCCATCACGGTCTGGATTGATGCCTGAAGCCCCGCCCCTTGCGGTTTGCGGCCGGAGCGCCGGGCTTTCCGGGATATACAAAAGGAGGAATACCATGAGCAACCAACCCTGTTTTTGCCCCAACTGTCTGGCAGAAGTGACCTGCGCCGACGGCAAATGCCCCCGCTGCGGATTTGCTGTAGCGGAATACACCGTTCTGCCCCATCACCTGGTGCCCGGCAGTCTGGTCAAACAGCGCTATCGTGTGGGCCGGGTGCTGGGCGAAGGGGGCTTCGGCATCACCTACGTGGGCATGGACACGGTGCTCAACCTGAAGGTGGCGGTGAAGGAATTCTACATGGCCGGGTACGTCAACCGCAACAACGAAGCATCCCGCACCGTCTTTGCCACCCTGGGGGAACACCGGGACCTGTTCAACCGCAACAAGGAAAAATTCCTCAACGAAGCCCGGGTGCTGGCCCGCTTCTATGAGGAACCCGGCATTGTGGGGGTGCGGGATTTCTGCGAGGAAAACGGCACCGCCTACATTATTATGGATTTTCTGGACGGTATGGACCTGAAAGCCTACCTCAAGCGCAACGGCCGCCTGGCCCCTGCCGACGCCGTCGCCCTGCTCATGCCGGTGATGCGTTCGCTGCAGCGGGTCCACGCCGACGGCATCATCCACCGGGACATCAGCCCGGACAACATCATGGTCCTGCCCGACGGCCGCACCAAGCTGCTGGATTTCGGCGCCGCCCGGGAAGTCTCGGAAACCGACATCAAGAGCCTTTCGGTGATCCTCAAGCCCGGCTACGCCCCGGAGGAACAGTACCGCAGCAAGGGCCACCAGGGCCCCTGGACCGACGTGTACGCCCTGGCCGCCACCCTCTACCGCTGCATTGTGGGGGTGGCCCCCGACGACGCCATGGAGCGGATGTACCGGGACCAGCTGCCCGCCCCCGCCCAGACCGCGGCGGCCTGCCCCATCGCCATCAGCAATGTGATCATGAAGGGCCTGGCCGTGCGCCAGCCCGACCGGTACCAGGACATCGGCTCCTTCCTGGCCGACCTGGAAAAGGCCCTGCAGTCCCCCAACGACCTGACCCTGGCCCCCGACCGACGGGAGGTGCCCGACGGGGACCGCACTGTCATGGCGCCCCCGCCGGTGGAACAGACCCTGGCCGCTGACGCCCCGCCCCGGCCCCAGGCACAGCCGGAGATCATCCCCAGACAGCCCACCGCCCCGGCCATCAACGACATCAAACCCACC
>PPYE01319804.1_pt1 | contig 72439 bp, 52 predicted proteins | sample 1559881 | NCBI WGS metagenome assembly PPYE01 (sample SAMN08240022, study PRJNA423297) | Human gut metagenome, whole genome shotgun sequencing project. | reverse complement strand
TCATTTCATCGGAATCAAGGCCCCCACCCAGCAAGTCCGCACGGGGTATCCGGGGCTCCCCTCCGAAGGAGGGGAGCCCCGGATACCCCGTGCGGACTTGCTGGGTGGGGGCTTTGATTCCGATGAAATGATAAATGACTGAACTTTCACAAGTTCAGCAGGAGTTAAAGGATTTAAGGAAAAGTTCCTTGAACGATAGCGAAAAAAAGGGAGTTAAGACAATAGTCCTTCTTCCTAATGCAATGAAGCAGTCAATCAATAAGGCTGTTGTCTTTTTTCGCTTACGCTCAAGGAACTTCTTCTAACGAGCGAAGCGAGTGCTAACCCCTTTAACTCCTTTAACTCCTAAAGTTGCGCTTGTGAAACTTAAATAAATGATAATAGATTATGGATAAAAAGAAACTATGTCGCATACGCGACGTCTATCGCGCCATCGTTGCGCTTGAAAACCAGTTTCAGCAGTCGTTCAACCTCAACATCAACGAGGCCATGCTGCTCTGCACGCTCAAGGACAACAGCGGACTCACGTCGGGCGAGATAGCCGAGGCATTGGGACTGACCAACTCCAATGCCTCGAAGGTGATAGGATCGGCAGAGAACAAACTGCTCGTCAACCGCAACCTCGACCGTGTGGACAAGCGGCAGATGCACTTCTCGCTCACCAAGAAGGGGTCTGACCTGCTCAACGAGATGAACTGCGACGACATGCCGTTGCCCGACATCCTGACCGAAATCTGTCCGTAGTGCGGGGTTCCGGTTGCCGCGGCAAGTCGGAGGCGGTCTGCCCATTGTGTGTTCTTTTGTGTGTCTTTTGTCCCGAGGCGAACAACGCATCGTTGTCTTGGCTGTCTTGGCGATGTGTGTGGGGTAGGTGATGGGTGATAAGGTAATAGTCTGTAAGGTGATCATTACCACCTGCCACCTACCACCCAACACCTAAACCTTGATTTAAATCAAGAAAAACCCACTATATTTGCTAATTGGCTGATAATCTGTTACATTTCCAATTAAAAACCGTTGTGTTTCAGGATAATTATGCTATCTTTGCAGCGAATAATTAATCAACTGGGGATCAAATAGCCATGAAACCCTAAAATTTATTTATTTGCAAAAGATTATGGCAGAAAAGAAAGCAACAAAAGCTGCTGCTCCCAAAGCTACAGCAACGAAGGCTGCTCCGAAGAAGGCAGCTGTAAAGAAATCGGTATTGGAACTCACTGCTGAAAATGCAGGTTTCAAGGCCGGTGATGTGTATCAGGCTCTGGCAGCAGCCGGTTCGGCCCAGACACTGGCCGAGATTACCAAGGCGTCTAAGATTAGCTCCGAAGAGGCTATCCTCGGTATTGGATGGCTCCTGAAAGAGGGCAAAATCAAGGCAGAGGACAACAAAGTGGTCCTCGCTTAATCGAAACTCAAAGAAAAAAATGAAGAGGCCGCGGCTCGCCATCATGCAAGCCGCGGCTTTTTTGTTGAAGCCGAAAGGCGGAGTTTTGTGCCGCCGGGGAGCGGTCGTGCTGTGGGGCGGTGTGTGTCGCCGGGCCGGAAGCGCATCCGTATTTGTTCCCGGACAACAGAACTGCCGAATCTATGATGAACTACGATCAGGAAATATTCAAAGTGCTCACCGAGGCGGGAGAGAACGGACTGAAGGCTGAGAAGGTGGCCCGCCACGTGTTCAACGCTTGTAACTCACTGTTCTGCCCGGCGAGCTACGACGATGTACACCGCTATGTGGCGCAGTTTCTGCAACGCAGTGCGCGCAATCCGGACTCCATTATCGAGAAGGCCGATGCCCGGGGCGTGTATTTTCTCAATCCCGATGCGCACGAAACGCAGCAGCTCATGCTCCGCTTCTCGCGCGTGGAAGAGGAGGAAGAGTCTAAAGCCCCGCCCGTAGACCTCTCGCTGAGTTTGTTCTGACAGACAGGGCGGGCGGTTGGTGTGTCAATAGTTTTCGCAGCACGTTTGCATTTGCCTTTTAAAGGTATTATCTTTGCATTGGCAAGGGGAGCACGCAGGTGTTTCCCTTTTTTCATTCCCAAGCCACCTACAGCCACCCATCGGACCACCAACCCTTGTGAAAAGGCCCGAATGGCGTTGCAAAACGGGCTCTTTGAGGTTGTCGTTCGGCCTGACCAGGCTTTCAGGTGTAGCCGTTTTGCAAGGTCGGTCGGGCTTGATGAGGGTTTTGATGGGGCGGATAAGGAAAGTGGGGCGGACGATTTTGTGTAGACAAACGGCTGTGGAGAAAAACCGTGTAAGGCTTTTTCTGAAGATTTAATATTTCGTGCTATATACAAGTTTTACCTCCCCCGCAGCGAAAAGAATGTCAGTCGCGCGGATAAATTCGCCTGATTTGTTCCTTTCGCCGACACAGATGTTCTTCGGCGAATGATGCTGATTATGCCGAAAACCGGTCGCGCAGATAAATGCGCCTCATTCTAAGGGAAGCGACTCCTGCCTTTTACTTGCATATCTGCCGGTAGGGACACGTGTCGCAATGGCGGCGGTCGGCGGTGGCGACGAACGGGTGGGAGAGGTCGAAGATGTCGGTGAGTACGCCTTTCAGCCGATCTGTGAACTCGTCACGGTAGCGGCCGGCACTTGTGATTTTCTCGTCGCCGAGCGTGAGCGTGGGGTCGTATTCATCCCCCGTGGTGTGCTGGATGAACAGCAGGGCCGGACTCACGGGCTCTCCTTCGGGATTGTGGCGGCTGCTGCGGTCAACGATGAGCGAGTAGAGCATCGTCTGCAAATAGTAGTCGGTGTGCTTGCGGCTGATGTCCTCACCCGAGAAAATCTCCTCAATGGTCTTGATTTTGGCCTGTGCCTTGTTGCCCGTCTTGTAATCTATCACGCGAATGCGCTCGCCCCCCAGTTCCGAGGCCACGGCATCGAGGCGGTCGATGGAGCCGCCGATTTGGAGTGTGCGCTCCGCAGAGCCCGCGGTGAAAGTCACGGTGTCAAACACTTTCAGTTCCAGTCCGAGTATTGTGAACGGCGTGTGGCGGCTGTCGAGGCGCAGCAGCTGGCGCACGTAGCTCACGATGACATTGCGGTTGATGAGTTGCAGACCGTTGTATTCGGGCCGGAATCCCTGCCGCTTCACGTGGAAGAGTTCTTCCCGGAAAGCGTCGTCCACCACCTCCTCAATGCGCATTTTGCTTTTCAGATAGCTGTCGATGTCGCCTTGGCGTATCGTGAGCGGATGGAGGAGCTGCGGTTCGCCCTTTTCATCGCAGGCCACGTCGCCCGGTCCGGCAAACGAGAGGTAGATATTCTGGCACGCCTTGTGGAAGATGTTGCCGAAGATGCGATTGTCGATGGCGTCTTCATCGGGGGTGTCCGGTTCCTCGATGTGGGCTATGTAGCGGTAGAAGAAACGTTTCTGGCAGCGCAGATAGGTGTTGATGGCCGTGGGCGAGAGGCTTGTAAACCTGTTGAGCTGTTCCTCCACAGCCTTGTCTTTCGTGATGTCGGTCTCCTCCTTTCGCTTCGGTTCCTGGCCGGCCTGCAGGCTCCGGCGCACTATCGGGTGCCCGCTTTCCACCATGAGTTGGAGCATGAAGTGGCTCATCTCGCCCGTGTGGCCGTCTTCCGTGGCATTGTTGTAGGTCATGGTCACGTCGGTGGCCCGCTGAATGAGGCTGTAGAAGTAGTAGGCATAGATGGCCACCTTGTTGTCGATGGTGGTGAGCCCGTAGGCATGGCGTATGGAATAGGGGATGAACGAGGCGTCGTTGATGCCTTTGGGCAGGTTGCCCTCGTTGGCCGAGAGCAGCAGCACGTGGTCGAAGTCGAGGTTGCGGGTTTCGAGCACGCCCATCACCTGTATGCCCACCACGGGTTCGCCGTGGAAAGGTACGCCGGTCGACTGAAACAGTTGGCCCGTGAGCCGCTCCAGCGTGGCCGTATCCACCGTGAGGTCGCCCGCGTCCATGAGTTCTTTCAGGCGGTTGAGAAGCGTGTAGCTGCGGAAGAGCGACTCCTGAAACAGAGGGTCAGCCACCCCCCGGGCGTTCACACCGATGCGCTTCAGCACTGCCAGCATCCACCCGATGAGCTTCCGGTTGTCGAACTCTCCCATGTCGGGGAAGAGCAGTTCCAGTCCCTCGTCGCCCAAGGTGAGGCTGTCGCGGGCCGGATAGAAACGCTTGTGGCGGTTGAGATCGTCGATGAGATCGCGGTATTTTGATGACACGTAGGGCGTGTAGGGGTGGCGCAGCAGGCGGTTGACGAAGTGAAGCCGATAGCGGTTGCTCTGCCTTTGGTAGCCCATGGTGCAGAGGGCGAACAGCTGCATCACAAGCGAGAAAAACGGCGATTGCTGCAAGGGATAGCCCGTGGTGATGTTCACATCCTTCACTTCGGGTGGCAGACAGTGGACAACGGTCTGCAACAGACTCTCGTCGGCCATCACGATGGCTGTCCGGCTGCCGTCGGCTATGCGGTTGTTCTCGCGCAGCCACGTGCTGATGTAGCGTGCCTGAATGTTTTCTGTCGACGCGCTGATGTAGGTGATGTCCTTCGTGCGCCGCAAGTTGTCGTAGGGATCGTGGGTGTCGTCCGGGGCTATTTCGTTCGGATAGTGGGCCAGATATTGGCGTATGTAGTGCCCGGCCTCGTTGTCGCCCGACATGTAATAGTGGTCGTAGTCCCAGTAGAAGCGGGCTTTGCCTTCCCGTTTCAGCCGGTCGCAGAGGGCCAGTTCCACCTTCTGCATCATGTTGAAACCCACAAAGAGATAGGTGTCGTACTCGAAGGTGAGCCGGGGATTCTCCACCACCTCGCGGTAGAGCTTACCCTCGTATGCAAGTCCTTGTTGGCCAAGACGTTGGTTGTAATCGTTAAAGATGTCACCGAAGTGGCTCCATAGTTCCAAGAACCGGCGCTTGAGCTCGGAGTTGTGGTCGTCGGAGAAGTTGCTGAAAAACTTTTTGAGCATCTCCTTCTGCTCCTCGGTGAGGAAGGAGGCGTCGTCGAACTCGTGTATGTCGCGCAGGTTGGCAAACACCTTGGCGGCATCGGCCATGTTCTTGTCGATGTCGTCGAAGTCGGAGAGCAGGAGTTGTCCCCATCCGTAGAAGTGGTCGAGGGTCTCGTTGAGCCCCGTGCAGGCCACAAACGACTTGTGCAGGTCGCAGATGAGTTTGATGGGGTCGGCCGTGGCGAGCTTGCTGTGGCGGCGGAAGAGGTCGCTGATGGTGATGTAGGCCGGGCTCCAGAGCGGTCGGTCGGCCAATCGGGCGAGGTGCTCGTTCAGGAAGAGCGAGGCCCGCTTGTTGGGAAACACCACAGCCGTGCGCGACAGGTCGGTGCCGTATTTTGTGATGATATCGTGTGCTACAGTTTCGAGAAAAGTCTTCATTGGCGTGTCAGCGTTTTTTTATATCGTTGTTGTTGGGGATGGGAGAGTGTCGGTGAAAGGCTCGGGCAGGGGGGTGCAGTGAGTGGCCCGGCGGTTGGAGTGGCTCATTCCACGCGCTCGATGTCGTTTTTATATACATACCAGAGGTAGCCTTCCACTTGCTGGTGGCCCATTTGGCGGAGCAGTTCCATGTATTGTCTCACTTGCCGGTGGTATTCGTCGCGGTGGGTGCCGAACTTGAAGTCGACCACGATGGTCTGCCTGCCGTCGGTCATCACGCGGTCGGGGCGATGCTCCTCCACCTTGCCGGTTTCGCGGTTGAGTTGCAGGATGGTACACTCGTTGAAGAGTTGCCAGCGACCGGAAAACCAGTCGGCCACCTGCTCCGTCTCCAACCGTTTGTGAATCATGCGCCGCAGACTCTCGGCTGTGAGTTCTTCGTCGTAGAGCACGCCCTCCTGTTCGAGTTCGCGCACGGCATCGTCGATGTCGGTCGCGGTGCGGATGTTGGAGAAAAGCCGGTGCAGGATGTTGCCTGTGTTGATGTAGCTGCGGCGTTTCTCTTCTTCCTCGTCGCCCCCCACGAAGTCGCGGCTCTTGTTGCTCTGCTTGAACTCGGCATGGCTTTCGAACGTTTCGATGTCGGGCCGGAGCGGCATGGGGCGGCGGATGAACACATTCGGCTGCGATGAAACGGGCTCTTTTTCGCTTTCTGGGACTTCGGATAGGGCTGTATCACCGCCATTTTCCGCTCCTGCGGCAGTCCCGGCTGTCGGTGAAACGGTCGGTTTCTCCACAGAAAGTTCCCCAAACGCGAAACCCACCGACTCTGTTTTCTCGTCCGCTCCCTCATGGTAGTCGGCTGTCTCAAACCCTTCACTGCCGGCCATCTGCGCGAGACACTGCTCGATGAGGTAGGAGCGGGAGTTGGCTGTGCCCCGCTTGCCAAATACAAAGAGGTTGCGCCCGGCACGGGTGAAGGCCACATAGAGCAGGTTGAGATTGTCCACGATGTTCTGCAAGTGCTCATGGTGGTAGTCGGCCTCGTAGATGGAGCCTTTCATGCCTTTGGCACTGAAGTCTACGGGCACGAGCGGCAGCCGGCTGTAAGGCTCCTCCGAGGGCACGCACCACACGGTGTTGCCCGATGTGCGCTCCAATGTCCAGTCGCAGAAAGGCATCACCACGTTGTCAAACTCCAGTCCCTTGCTCTTGTGGATGGTGAGCAGACGTATGCCGTTGGCCGCATCGCTCTGTATGGTCTTCTCATGCAGGTTGGCATCCCATTCTTCCAGAAAAGCCGTGATGTCGGTGGTGTTGTCTTGCAGATAGGCCGTCAGTCGGTCGAAGAAGGCACACACGTATGCACTTTCGCCCTTCAGTCTCTTCAGTCCGAGCAGGGAGAAGAGCCGTTCGGCCAGGTCGAAGAGCGGCATGGCAAGCAATCGGGCCCGCTTGTCGGGCTCGGTGAGGTCGGCAGGCAGCTCTTCGTTGAGCCGGGTGTCGCTTTCGATCTTGCCTGCCCGGTCTCTCACGAGCAGTTCGCTGTCGGTAAGCGTGGTGCCGACCACCTGCTTCTGGTAGGCTTCCACCAGTGCCACTTTCGATAGATAGTCTTCTTCGTTAACCAAATAGCGCAAGGCGTTGATTATCATGCCGACGGCTGCGGATGCGTCGAGGCGGAAAGCTTCATCGGAAACGAGCGGAATGTCGGGACGAACGGTCATGAAATGGTCGGCGATGTCTTGGATGGTGCGGTTGGAACGCACGAGGATGGCTATCTTGTTGGTCGCCACCCCTGCCCGCAGCAGATAGTCTACGGTCTCTACGGTCTTGTCGAGCATATCGTCGTCAGTGCTTGACTTGGGCAGCAGTTCCACCTCCACGCGCCCCCGGGGAGCCCGTCCTTGGGGCCATTGCTGCACCACGTCGGTGTAGGCGTGGGCCAGTTGGGCCGCCCCCTCGGCATTGTCTTCCTGCCGGTCGGCCTCTTCAAGTGCTGCAGCCGTGCGGAAGAAGGCATTGTTGAAAGCGATGATGTTGCGCTTGGAGCGGTAGTTGGTACACAGCGAGGTCACGGCAAGCCGCTGTTCGGCATGGGGGGCAAACTCGCGCTCGATGTCGTTGAGCAGCCGCCAGTCGCCCGAACGCCAGCGATAGATGCTCTGCTTCACGTCGCCCACGATGAGGTTGGCGGCCCCGTCGCGGCTCATGCACTCCTCCAGAAGCACCTTGAAGTTGGCCCACTGCACGGTGCCGGTGTCCTGAAACTCGTCTATCATCACGTGTTCGAGCTGCGTGCCTATCTTCTCGAAGATAAACGGTGAGTCGCTTCCGTCGATGAGCGAGTGGAGAAGCATCTGCGTGTCGCTCAGCAAGAAGCGGTTGGCCTCTTCGTTCAGGGCTCTCACCTTGGTTTCGATGCTGCCCAACAGGCGCAGTTGGTTGATGTGCCGGAGGGTGAGGTCGGCCGACTTGTAGTCGCGCACGGCCTTCGGGCGGAGCCGTTCGGTCTCGTTCAGCAGGTCGAAGAGCACTTCCGTCACGAGGTCGAAGGCCGGATTGCCGGGCACGGCCTCTTTCTTCTTGACCCACTTTTCGGGCGATTCCATCGCGTCCAAGACCCTTTTGCCCAGTAGTTTGGTCTCGTCATACTCCCCCTTTTGCAGTTTCAAGAAGTAGCCGCACACGCCCGATGCACCATTGGCAAAGTCTTCCACGGAAAGACCATTGTCGGCCAGCAGTCTGAAGAATCGTTCGGCTTGGCCGGCGAGCCGCTCCTGCGCCTCCTTGCGGATGGCCCGCATTTGCCGGTTGAACTCGGGGAAGAAGTCTTTCTGCCCGAACACCTCCTCCAGCCGGCGGCTCCGGCTTTTGTAGAAGTCCTTGAAGATGTTTTCACCAAACTTCTTGATTTGCCCGATCACGTTCCAACTCTTGTCGTCGTTGATGTTCTCGTTGATATAATCCATGATCCAACCGAGCACGGGATTCTTCGCGTCGAGGTCTTCGATGAGCCTGTCCACGGCCTGCTGCTCCACCTGATAGTCGTTGAGCCCTATACGCAGGTTGGCCGTGAGGTCGAGTTCGCGTGCCAGATTGCGCAGCACGCTTTGGAAAAACGTGTCGATGGTCTCCACGCGGAAGTAGTTGTAGTTGTGTATGAGGTTGCGCAAGGCCATTCCTGCCCGCTTCCTGATTTCGCGTTCGGGCAGTTCGGAGGTTTCTTTCACCTTATTATAATAACCCTCCGAAGCCTTGTCGGCTCGCCAGATGCCGTAGAGCTGGGAGAGTATGCGCAACTTCATCTCCTCCGTGGCCTTGTTGGTGAAAGTCACGGCGAGGATGGTCCGATAGGCCGTGGGATTGTCTATCACGAGCCTGATGTATTCCGTAGCCAGTGTGAAGGTCTTGCCCGACCCGGCACTGGCCTTGTAGACGGTGAGTGGTTTCATATTGTCGTTGTGCATATTCTTGTTGGTGGAGGGGCGGAGGCGGGCCGTTGCGCCTACCAGTTGTTGAAAAGTTCGAAGCCGAACTTCACGCCCACGCCCTCGAAGTGGCGCGGACTCCAACCACCGAAGATGCCGATAGAGAACAGGCGGTTGGTGAACCCGTAGCCCGCCTCGAAGTAGGGCGTGTACTTGCGCACCGAGAGCGCGCTGATGTAGATGCGCTCCTTCTCCACGACTTGTCCCACCACCGGAATCCACGAGAGCAGCAACAGCGGTGCTTCGTAGGTGGAATTGAGGCGCACGTAGTAGTCGGAGGCGTTGTACCAGTTGGAATTGAGCAGTTCAAACTCGCCGCTCCAGTCGTCGTTCCAACCGTTGGGGATGTAGTTTTCGCGGAAGTTGGTGTAGTCGAGGAAGTAGTCTGTTTTTCCTTTCGAGGAGTAGAGGCCCACGCCTCCGCGCATCGACCATGCCCTCATGCGACTCATCTTGTGGAGAAATTGCCCGTCAAATTCCCACCGCTCGTAGTTGGTCATCGAACCGCAAAGTCCCTTGAACGACCGCTCGTAGTCGGAAGTGAGGATGGGGCCTTCGTCGCCCCACGGGCGGTATTGCAGGCGCAGATAGGGGGCCACGGTCTTGTAGACGGTGGGTTTGCCGGCGGCGATGAAGCCCTGTTTATGCACGGCCGACCGTCTGTGGGCCACAAAACCGCCCTGCACCCCAAGTCTGTTCTTCAGCACGTCGTAGTTGACACCCATTTTCAGGTTCATGTCTTTGAAGTAGTCGAGGTGCATTTTGCCCCAGTTGATGGAGTCTTTCTTCTCGGCCTTCACCTCCTCAAGCACCCGGGAGTTGGTGATGCGGTTGCCGTTGCCAAAGTCTACGCGCACATATCCGTTGCGCCGTTTGTTAAAGTTGAAGTTGAATGGTATGTTGAAGTAGGTGTGCCGTTGTCTGAACGAGTAGCCCATCTTCACGCGCATGGACAGATCGCGGTTGGGCGTGAAGTTGTAGTTGAGTCTGATGTCAAACTTGTAGATGAGTCCCTTGCGCCGCGTGAACCCGAAGTAGAGCGGGTTGAATATCGGCCCCACGCGCAGATGGCCCTGCCGATTTTGCCCCAAGTCGGCGTGTATGCGGTTGAGCATGTTGTCGCCGATGATGTCCCAGAACACATATTTAGCCCAATTTTCTTTCTTCGCCTTGGGCGATATGCCGGCCAGCGAGTCGCGCACAGCCTGTTCCCTCGCCGCCTGTATGCGCGCATTGCGCGCGGAGTTGAAGTCGGCCATCACGCGCTCTTCGTCGGGTGTGAGCGGTATCGGGCGCACCGACTGCATCAGCCGCGGGTCTTCGCTGTTGTCGATGGAGTCGGGCAGGTCGCGGGGCAGGTCGTAGACGCAGGTGAACCATGTGAAGATGCGGTTGCCCGTGACCGACACCTTGGCCGTCACATCACACTGCTTCGGGCGCAGCGACTTCTCGCCGTCTTCATTCATCCGGCACAACAAGCGGAAGTGAATCATGTCGTATTCACCTTCAAGTTCGAAGTTAATCACCCGTGCCGAAGCGTTGTCTACCAGCACATAACCGCTCACGAGCTGCGTGTTCTTCAACTTCGGCCTCACCAGTATTTTCGTTTGTCCGTTGTCGCGCTCGATGGTGCGGTAGCGGTAGAAACGCTTGTTGTCCCGGCACAGCGGCGAGAGGATGCGCCCCTTGAAAAGTTCCGCATCGTAGATGTCGGGCAGGAGGTATTCGTGGAGCACGGAGAGCGTGTTGTGGCGGTGGTAGACGGTGCTCAGCGACACTTTGCGCTTGGCCTCCACGCGCCCGCGACGGTAGTAGGTCACGTGGTCGTAGCACTCGCCGAAGTAGTTGCGCCGCCCGTCGCGCGCCAGATAAAACAACGTGGGCACGGCCATGAGCGTGGGGTTGCGGCGGTTGATGTTCACCCTGAATTTCATGTAGATATTGGTCGTGAGCGTGTCGTGACGGGTGTCTGCAAACCGTTGGGGATAGTCCATCACGCGCCTGAGCAATTCGCGGTCGTATCGCGGTTTTCCCACGATGTGGAGGGGGGCTGCCGCCGACAACCAAAGTCCCACGAGTATTGTCACAAACAGGCGAAATGTTTTCATTGCTGCAAATTTAATCAAAAATCCGCACACCCCACCGGCCTGTCTGCAATTATTTTTATTCATCCTTGTTTTTTCATCATTCTTCCATTATTGTTGTCTTGTCGTCGATGCCCCTTGGCGCGCGAGGCGGTTGTTTTCAGCCTTTGCCGGCCCCGGTGGGGCGACGCATGGGTTCACTTGCCGGCAGGAAAGTTTTCGGAAAAAAGGAGAATGAAAATTTGGCAGAACAAAAAGAAAGCACTACCTTTGCACGCGCTGATTGCAAAAGGCGGTCAGCCGGTCGATTTTTTCGGGGTGTAGCGCAGTTGGTAGCGTTCCTGGTTTGGGACCAGGCTGTCGCAGGTTCGAGTCCTGTCACCCCGACTATCCGTTAAATCCAAATCATCTTCATCGGTGGTTTGGATTTTTTCGTTTGCCCATTTTTCCGCTTTTTCGTTTGCCGGGATACGCCCTTGGGGGCGTGCGGGCAGGCATAAAGTGCTGCCCCTACGTTTTTTCCGAAGGCTGCCCTGCATCTTTTCCGGAAGAAAAGAACGGACAAAAAAGCTGAGACCTTAATGCACCATCCGGAGCGGAAAAATGTGTTTGAGAGACAAAAAAGCCGTTCCGATTTTCCCATCCGGGCCTTGCGACAATGCGAAAGGGCCCCTTTGAGCGCGTCAAACAGGCCGGACGAGCAGCTGAAAGTGGCTCTTCTGCATTCTCACTGTGGCCTTTTGAGCCTTGTTCTCGGCATTTTCCGCCCCCTTTTCGAGGCTTCGTGAGCGTCAAAGAAATTCAAAGTGCTGACAGCTAATGACTTAAACATCTTCCCTGAATTTTGCGTATTTCCGGCCGAAGAGCTTTAGCTGGAAAATATCGCAGGCACAGCCCGCTTTTTCGGCCAATATATTTTACAAGGGCAGGTGTCGGGTGGCAGGTGTCGGGTGGTAATGAATGGCCGTGAAGTTGGAGGTGTGAGAGGTTCTTTGTGCGCCCGAGGGTGGCGGGATCTCCTGTTTGTCAAAGGTTCGTTAAGGGGCGACCGCCCGTTCTGTCAGTTCTGCTTTTGTAGACCAATCTTTTTCTTTTATGATGGCAAGTATTTGCGACTTTTCCGCAAAATTTGCTAAAAAACATTTTCTTTGCTTTGCCATTCAAAGATTTATGCGTAATTTTGCAAGCCAAAGCGTGAATATTCTTATATGAAAAAAATATCTCTTGCAGCCCTGTTTGTGGCTATCCTGCTGTCGGGTTGTGCGCATGAGTTCAATCAGGTGTACAAATCGGACAATTACCCATACAAATACGAATATGCCAAAGAGTGCTTTGCCGCCGGCAAGTACACCCGCGCAGCCACCCTGCTTGGGGAACTCGTGACGGTGATGAAAGGCACCGAGAATGCGCAGGAGTGCCTCTACATGTATGCGATGGCGGAGTATTGCATGAGAGACTATCAGACGGCATCGGAATATTTCAAGAAGTATTATTCCTCCTATCCGCGCGGGCAATATGCCGAGATGGCCAAATACTACGTGGGCGAGAGTCTCTACATGAGTACGCCTGAGCCCCGGCTCGACCAGTCGCAGACCTACTCGGCCATCTCTGCCTATCAGGAATATCTCGACCTCTTCCCCGACGGCAAACTGAAACAGCAGGCCCAGCAGCGGCTCTTCGCCCTGCAGGACAAGCTCGTGCAGAAGGAGCTCTACAACGCCCAGCTCTATTACGATCTCGGCACCTATTTCGGCAACTGCACCAGCGGCGGCAACAACTATCAGGCTTGCATTGTCACCTCGCAGAATGCGCTCAAGGAATATCCCTACAGCAGCAAGCGGGAGCGTTTTGCCACGCTGCTCATGAAGAGCAAATACGAACTGGCCAAGATGAGTGTGGAGGCGAAACAGATGGAGCGTTATCAGGACGCGCAGGACGAGTGCTACGGATTCCTTAACGAATATCCCGACTCGAAGGAGCGTGCCAACTGTGAACGATACATCGACGACTGCAAGAAATACATCGCCCGACACGAGCACGACAATCCGCTGCGCTGACCCCGGGCGGATGTCCACAACACGCATATCAATAAAAAACAAAACAGTATATACACCTAAAGAATGGATTACAAGAAGTCAAAAGCCCCTACAAACACCGTGACCCGCAACATCATGGAACTCTGCGAGGAGACCGGCAACATCTACGAGAGCGTGGCCATCATCGGCAAGCGCAGCAACCAGATTGGCATTGAAATCAAACAGGATCTCAGCAAGAAACTGGCCGAGTTTGCCTCTTACAACGATTCGCTTGAGGAGGTGTTTGAAAACCGCGAGCAGATAGAGATTTCGCGCTATTACGAGAAGTTGCCCAAACCCACACTTCTCGCCACACAGGAGTTTATCGAGGGCAATGTCTACTGGCGTGACCCCTCTAAGGATCGCGAATTCTGATGATACAGCGCAAGCAAACCATCTTCCTGCTGCTGGCAGTGGTGGCCTTTGTGGTGTGCCTTGCCTTGCCGGTGGCCGTGGTGGTGCCTGAAATGTTGGGGCAGACGATGGCCGTCTACAACCTCGGTGTGGTGGATGCCAACGGCTCGTTCAACTTCAGCAGCGTGCCGCTCTTTGTGTTGCTGGCAGTGGCCTGTGTGCTTTCGTTCGTGGCGATATTCCTCTACCACAACCGCTCTTTGCAGGCCCGGCTCTGTACGACCGTACTTGTGCTCTTGTCGGCATGGTATGCCTACTACGCCCTTTGCGCCTTTGGCGTGCTGCTCGACTTGGGTACGGGCTCTTTCCACATGTCGTTTGCCGGCATGTTGCCTGCTGTGGCCATGATCTTGCTGGTACTCGCGCGCAAGGGGGTGCTTGACGACGAGAAGCTCGTAAGGGCTGCCGATCGGCTCAGATAGACTATATAACAGAATAAAGATAACACAAAAAGGCCGGAATCCCGCGCGGGATTCCGGCCTTTTTGTGTCCTCCGGTCTGTGTCGTTGGGGCTAATGCCGTGTTGCTTTTATGGCGGTGACGGGCACGGACCGTTCTATTTGATGCCCATGTTGTAGAAAATAAAACCGTAGATGTCGGCTTGTTCCTCCAACCGTTTGCCCATCGGTTTGCCGCTGCCGTGGCCGGCTTTGGTGTCGATGCGGATAAGCGTGGGGCGCGTGCCGTCGTTGCAGGCTTGCAGAGTGGCGGCAAACTTGAAGCTGTGGGCCGGCACCACGCGGTCGTCATGGTCGGCTGTGGTGATGAGTGTGGCCGGATAGCAGGTGCCCGGACGCAGGTTGTGCAGCGGAGAGTAGCCCCGGAGGTAGTCGAACATCTCCTTGGAGTCTTCGCTCGTGCCGTAGTCGGAAGCCCAGTTCCAGCCGATGGTGAACTTGTGGTAGCGCAGCATGTCCATCACACCCACCTGTGGCACGGCCACACGAAAGAGGTCGGGGCGTTGCGTCATGCAGGCCCCAACGAGCAGTCCGCCGTTGCTGCCCCCGTTGATGGCCAGATGATTGCTGTCGGTATAGCGGTGGGCGATGAGCCATTCGGCCGCCCCGATGAAGTCATCAAACACGTTCTGCTTCTTCATCTTCGTGCCGGCCAAGTGCCATTCCTCTCCATACTCGCTGCCACCGCGCAGATTTGCCACCACATAGATGCCACCCCGTTCGAGGAAGGGGATGCGCGTGGCGGCGAAATAGGGTGTCAGGGCGATGTTGAAACCGCCGTAGCCATAGAGCAGCAGCGGATTGCGCCCGTTGCGCTTCATGCCTTTCCGGTAGGTGATAAAGAGCGGAATGCGCGTGCCGTCCTTGCTGGTGAAGAAGTGCTGTTCGCTCACGTAGTCTGCCGGATTGAAGTTCACCTTCGGCGAAGAGTAACGTGTGCTGCGGTTGGTGGCCGGATCGTAGCGGTAGACGGTTCCGGGTGTGGAGTAGGAGCTGAACGAATAGAACACGTCCGGCAGGTCTTTGTCGCCGCTGAAGCCCGCACTACCCACGCCCGGCAGAGCGATTTCACCCATTCTCCTGCCGTCGAGGGCGTAGAGATAGGCATGGCTGCAAGCGTCTTTCATGTAGGAGAGTATCATTTTGCCCGCAGTGAAGGTCACCCCTTCGAGCACATCGCCGCTCTCGGGCACCAGTTCCTGCCAGTCGGCGAAGCCCGGGCGGTCGATGTCGGCCACCATGAGACGGTTGCGCGGTGCGCCGTCGTTGGTGAGCAGGTATATTTTCCGTCCTATGGTCTCTACCGGCGAGTATTGCAGTTCCATGTTGGCCGTCATCCGGATAAACTGCGCGTCGGGCTTCGTGAGGTCTCTCACGTAGAGGTTGTTTCCGGCTCCTGCCCCGCTCTCGTAGAGGAACATCATGGTTTCCTCCTCGTTCACGCTCACGCTGTAGAAGCGCATCGGGTAGGCCGGATTCTGGTAGAACAGCCGGTCTTCGCTCTGCGGTGTGCCCAGTTTGTGGTAGTATATCTTGTGGGTGGCGTTCACATTGCTGTATTCTTTGCCTTTCGTGGGCGTATCGTAGGCACTGTAATAGAAGCCGTCGCCCTGCCACGCTGCCCCCGAGAACTTGGCCCACTCAATGTGGTCGTCGAGCAGGCGGCCCGTGACGGCATCCATCACGTAGAACTCCTGCCAGTCGCTGCCGCTGCGCGAGATGCTGTAAGCGGCATATTTACCGTCGTTGGAGAAGGAAAGTCCCGTCAGTGCCACCGTCCCGTCGGCCGACAGTTTGTTGGGGTCGAGGAACACGCGGGCGTTGCGTTCGTCTCCCGGACGATCCATCACGTAGAGCACGCTTTGGTTCTGCAATCCGTCGTTCTTGTAGAAATACCACTTCTTGTTCTTCTTGTTGAATGTAGGTAGGCCTATCTTCTCATAGTCAGACACTTCTTTGAGTCTCTTCAACAGTTTCTCCCTCATCGGAATGCGCTTGAGGTAGGCCTGTGTGAGTTTGTTTTCGGCCTCCACCCATGCAGCTGTCCGGGCCGACGTGTCATTCTCCAACCATCGGTAGGGGTCGGCCACTTGTTCTCCGAAATAGGTGTCTACGGTGTTTTCACGCGGTGTGTCGGGATAAGTTATTTTCTGTGCCAAGGCCCCCGAGACGGTGAGCATGGCCATACCGACGATCATTTCTCTTTTCATGTGGTTGTTTGATATTTGGGTCATTCTAATTGGTTTCACTTTCCGTCCTGTCTCCGGCAGGGAGACGGGAAGACACTATCTTCCATCCGTCGATGCAACGCTTCTGCAACGAGAAGTTCACACCTAATTTTATAAAGTCGGCGGCTGTCTAAGGCAAAAGGGCGGGTATAGCCATTCTCCTCTATCTGCCGGAGCGCGTTTTCCGGTGTGCCGTCGAGTTCGAATTCAAGGATGTAAATTTAGACGAGCAACTTATATCCGATACCGCGCACATTGACAATCCGGATGCTGTCGTCTTTTGCAAGTTTGTGGCGCAGCTTGGTGATGAACACTTGCAGACTGCGGGCGTTGAAGAAACTGTCATCTCCCCACAGCTTGAGTAGGATGTCTTGCGTCTCCACCACGTCGTTGCGTCTTTCCGCCAACATGCGGAGCAGTTCGGTCTCGCGGTGGGAGAGAGGCACAGTCTGCCCGGCGAAGAGCAGTTGCTGCCTCACGGCATCCAGCCGGTAGCGGCTTATCCCAATGGTGGGCGAGGGAACAGGCCGGTCTTCCGGCCGATAGCGGGCTGCGCGGCCCATGAGAGCACGGAGTCGCACGATAAGCTCCTGCATGCCGAAAGGTTTTTTCAGGTAGTCATTGGCACCGAGTTCAAATCCTTTCACCACATCCTCCACCGAAGAACGGGCCGTGAGGAATAGCACCGGCGTGTGACTGTCGATATGGCGGATGCGCCTCACCAGTTCGAAGCCGTCCATGTGCGGCATCATCACGTCGGCCACGAGCACGTCGGGCTTTCGGGCGAGGAAGAGTCGTAACGCCTCCTCTCCGTCGGCTGCCGGCGTGATGTTAAAATCCTGTGCGTCGAGCGTGTCTTTGATAATCATGGCCAAGGTCTGTTCGTCTTCAGCCAGCAATACGCTTATCTTCCGATTCTTTGTCATGGTGTCTTGAAATTGAGTGTAAAGGTGGTTCCCCGTCCGGGAGTGCTCTCCACGGCGATAGTCCCGCCCATGTGTTCCATTAGGCTTTTGGCATAGTACAAGCCCAGTCCGTAGCCCTGCACGTCTTGTCGGTCGCCTTGGTGTACGCGGTAGAACTTATCAAACAGATAGGGCAACTGTGCGCTGTCGATGCCTATGCCGTTGTCGCCCACTGAGATGCACCCTTCCGTGCAGACGATGCGGATGGTCACCGACGGTCCGGAGTATTTCACGGCATTGTCGATAAGATTGCCGATAATATGCTGGAGATGGCTCCGGTCGGCCCACACGGCGGCACTGGCAGGTTCGGTCACCAGTTCTATATTGACAGCCTTGTCTGCTTTCAGCCTGTATGTTGCTATCATGGGACGCACGAGCGGTTCCAACTCCACCCGCTCCATGTCGAGCGTGAGGGTTTTGCGTCGTTCCATGCTCATGGCCAATATTTGCTCTACCAATCCACCGAGTTTTTCAAGCTGTTGGCGGCCTATCTGCAAATACTCCCGTTGCTTCTCGCGGCTGATGCCCTCATCGAAGTTGAGCAGTGCATCATTGGCAGCATAGGCCACGGCAATGGGTGTTTTCAGTTCGTGCGTCATGTTGTTGGTGAAGTCGCTTTTCATCTCGTCAAGTGTTTTCTGCTTCATGATGGTGTGTATCAGAAACCAGAACACGAGGACGATTATTGCAAGAATGACAAGCGAAGTGGCTAAAATGCCGCTCATCTGACGCAGCACCACGAGTCTCGTCGCCGGCATCACGAGCAAGTAGCTGCGGCTGTCGGTGAGGTCGGCATCGTAGCGGTAATCTATCGCCGGCCCTGCAATCGGCTGTCCTATGACGGCGAGGGTATCGGTGAAGGTGGTGGTATCGGGATAGACCGTATAATGGTGGAGGAAGCAGAGGCGGTGGGGGTAGTCAATACCCAGTTCGTGTAACCGCTTGGTGAGGAGTTGGTCGGCATACTTCACGTCGGTTTCGCTTACAGCATCAAGCCCCGAGTGCAGTCCGCGTTGCATGTAGACGGCCAGTTGCTGCATATCCTCCTGCTCCTTGAGTATGGTCGACAGATTGTCATTGGCCACCAGTCCGGCCTGTGCGGAGTCGGTCTCACGCACGTCAGTCCGCTTGGTCTCGGTGTCATAGACGATGGCCGCCTTTCCCTTCTGTCTTAGTATGCGCCGCAGTTTTCTCCTGACCATGTTGCCGGTGTCACTCTTGACCGTGGTCTGGCTGGTGGCCGTGCCCGTCCCTCCATGCACTTTGTAGTCGGCCGAAAACTCCACCGTGCCATGTTCGGCATGTTTCCGTTTGCGCAGCATCTCCACCCGATGCAACATCTCTCCGTAGTCGGCCATGCGCAGTGCTTCCCGGATGTCGCTCTGCATTTTGGCTTGCATGGTGGTGTAAAGCCCCGCCAGCCAGTATACCTGGTAGGCAAAGATGGCTATCAGGGTCGCGATGACGGGCAATGCGATGTATTTCAAGGACAGTTTCATGCAACAAAGATAATGCTTTTTCGTCATGTCCGTTCAATATGATAAGACTAAATAACATTTCTGTTAAGACTATATAAGCGGCATTTTGCCTACACACGACTGAAAATATCTACTTTTGCAAGTGTCAAGTATAACCTAAGAAAAATGTGATGAAAAATCTCTTGTTGCTGATAGTTTTTCTTCCGGCATGGGGAAATGCCTGTGCCCAGACAGCCGACTCACTGCGCATAGACAGTGTCATGTACTCGCTGCCCGAGGTGATGGTGAGCGGCGAGCGCCCCATGGTGAAGGCCGAAGGGGGCGCATTGGTCTACGACCTGCCACACATGGTGGAAAAGAAGGGTGTGACCAATATATTCGACGCGTTGAAAGAGCTGCCCGGCGTGATCGTGAGAGACGGTGTTTTGTTGCTCTCGGGGCAACAGGTGAATGTGATGCTCGACGGCACGCCAAGCAGCATGACCGTCACGCAGCTTATGGCCCTGCTGCGCTCGCTGCCCGTAGGGCGCATGGAGCGTGTTGAGGTGATGTACACGGTGCCGGCCAAGTATCAGGTGCGGGGAGCACTCATCAACATCGTGCTCAAACATCGACCGGATGGTGGGGCGGCTTTGCAGGGTGAAACAAACCTCGCATGGAACCAAACGCATCATGCCCGATATGGCGAGCGTGTCTCCTTGCTCTATCAACGGGGACGGTGGTCGGCCGACTTGATGTACCGGCACGGTCATGGGCGGGATTTCGGTGTAACTGATGAGACATCCCTCCACACCCTTGCCGACGGCACCCGCCACGACATCGCCACTCATGAGGAGTCGCGAAGGAAGTTCCACGACGACAGCTACCGGCTCGGCATCGACTATACCTTTGCCGAACACCATCGGGTGGACTTCGTCTATAATGGCAATATCGAGAGCAATCGCACTCAGCAAGAGGTTTCGGGCTCCGTGGAAGCCCTGTTTCATATCCACTCGCCGGAACGGCTCCACAATCTTCGACTCGACTACGAAGCGCCTTTCGGTTTCAAGGCCGGGGCCGAGCTCACCTGTTTCCGCAATCCTGAAGAGCAGTGGATTGACAGTCGGCTGCCCACAGGACAAATCAACCATGAGATCAACAACAACCAGCGCATCAACCGATGGCGGCTGTCTCTCTCACAGGAACACACGCTCGGCCACGGCTGGCAACTGAATTACGGCACCATCTACACCACCAGTCGCGACAACAGCAGGCAGATAACGGATGCGACCGAAAACATCATAAGCCGACGTGAAGACAACATCAACGTCTACGGGGGCATCAACCGCAATTTCTCCAAGAAACTGACGATGGAGGTTTCCTTGGCAGCCGAATACTACCACACGCCGCTATGGCATCAATGGGATCTTTTCCCCACACTCAATCTCACGTGGTTGCCTGCCACGGGGCATGTGATACAGATGGGTGTGAGCAGCGACAAGCGCTATCCCCAATATTGGACGATGAACAACTTCGTGACCTATTCCAATGGCGGCTACAATGAGATTGTGGGTAATCCGGGGCTACGCCCGTTGGTGAAGTATCGGGCACAGTTTGTCTATGTACTTCACAGCAAGTATCAGATGGTGGCATGGTATGCCCATTGCAAGGACTACTTTGTGCAGACTCCCTACCAGCGATCCGATCGGCTCACCATACAGTATCAGTATCTGAACTTCAACTATCAGCGACAGGCGGGCATACAAGCCTCCGCGCCCTTCAAGCCTTGGGGATGGTGGGATGCTCGCCTGACACTCATTGGAGTGTGGATGCAGGAGCGCGACGACGATTTCTACGACCTTTCCTTCAACCGGAGCATAGCCTATGGGATGACTACGATGCACAACACGTTCACCCTCGCCCGCCATCCCGAGCTCACGCTCTCTGTCGATGGCATGATACGCTCGAAAGCCCATCAAGCCACCTACGACCTGCCCCCTTCGGGCAATCTCGACCTCAGTCTGCGTTGTCGGTTTTGGAAGAAGCGGGCTGCCTTGCGACTGTTCTGCAACGACCTCTTCGAGACAGGAGGAATCAATCCGCGGATAGACTATCGCGGTCAGCATCTCACTATGACTTTTGCCTGCTACCGTGAGCTGGGTCTCTCGTTCACCTACACCTTCGGAGGCTTCAAGGAGCGCAGCCGTGGGGAAATAGACACTTCACGATTCGGAAAGTGAAAGACGGCGAAGCCGCCAAAAGGACTCCCCATGGCAAGACATTTGCCTGCGGGGAGGCCTTTTTACATCCCATCTGCTCAGTCGCGTCATTCCATGACTATCACCAGTCACCCTTAAAGCTTTGGAAATCAAGATTTTATTATTGTCCCGGATAATCAAATTGAGAATTTTCTGACGGAGATTTGAGAATTTATGTTTGGAGATTTGAGAATTTTTGTTTAGTTTTGTAGCAGATTATTTATCATGGGCAATATGTATAAAAGGTATCATTTCAATTTGGTTAAATCACGTTTGGAAGAACCACGGAGGTTTATCCAAGCGATAGTCGGGCCTCGGCAGATAGGCAAGTCGACCGTGGTAAGGCAGGTGTTGGAGGAAATACATATTCCTTACACCTTTGAGTCGGCTGATGCCGTAGACCCTAAAGACCGCGGATGGATCGCCGATCTGTGGGAGTCGGCTCGTTCACGGATGAAATATGGCGGTTTTGAGGAATATCTTTTAGTGATCGACGAGATTCACAAGATTGACGATTGGAGCAATCTGGTGAAAAAAGAATGGGACGTGGATACTTTTCATGGCATCCGCCTGAAAGTAGTGGTGCTCGGTTCTTCTCGATTGCTTCTCAAGTCAGGGCTCAATGAGTCGCTTGCAGGTCGGTTTGAATTGATTCGCATGACCCACTGGAGCTATCAGGAAATGCGTGATGCCTTCGGTTTCACATTAGAGCAATATATCTATTTTGGTGGCTATCCGGGCAGTGCTCCACTCATAGGTGACGAGCCGAGATGGCTCGGCTACATGCGCGATGCCATAGTCAACCCCTCCATCGAGAAGGACGTGTTGCAGACAAAGGTTATCTATAAGCCTGCACTCATGCGGCAGATGTTTGAGCTGGGGTGCAGCTATGCGGGGGAAGAACTCTCGCTCAACAAGATGCTCGGTCAGTTGCAGGATGCCGGCAACGTGACCACACTTGCCAGTTACTTGGAAACTCTGTCTGAAGCGGAGCTGCTTTGTGGAATGAGGAAGTATGCCAACGATCAGGCACGCAAGTATAATTCCATCCCTAAACTGATGACCTACAATTCCGCGCTGTTCACCGTCAACTCGGGTAGGGGCTTTGCCCACGAGTTAGTCACTCCGAAGAGATGGGGACGCTGGGTGGAAACAGCCATCGGCGCCCAACTGCTCTGCCATGCCGAGGAGGATAACTATAAGGTGTATTACTGGCGGGAAAACTCGCAGGAAGTGGATTTCGTCCTGCAAAAGGGTGACAGTCTCGTGGCTATCGAGGTAAAAAGTGGACGAAGGACGATGAACAGCGGACTCTCCACGTTTCGTGACAAGTTTCATCCTACCATTTCGATGGTTGTCGGCACAGGCGGCGTACCATTGGATGAGTTTCTGCAGGTAGGGGTGGAGAAGCTGTTCTAATGATTCTCGGGACGGCCTTTCAAGGGCGCATGAGTGGGCTATCTGATCAGTTCCACCATCACTGCATCGCTCACATAGAGCCCCTTGCGCGTGAGCGAAAGGCTGCGGCCGTCGGTTTGCAGCAAGCCGAGAGCAAGCTGATTTTGGGCCTGTTGCATCATGTAGCCGTAAAGGGCGGGGCCGAACTCGGCACGCATGGCATCGAGGGCGATGCCCTCCCGGGTGCGCAGAGCGGTGGTGATGAGGTCGTTGTAGCGCGTGGTGAGGTCGAGCTTCTCGCCCTCCGATGGCAGCCGGCCGGCCTCAATGGCTTCAAGATAGGCCTGCAGGTTGTCCACATTCCACGAGCGCGCGGTGCCCGAATAGCTGTGGGCGGAAGCCCCGAGACCCACATAGGGCACCCCGTGCCAATAGCTTGAGTTGTGGCGGCTGCGGTGGCCGGGCAGCGCAAAGTTGCTTATCTCGTAGTGCTCGTAGCCGGCGGCGGTGAGCCGGTCGATGAGCATGTCATACATGTGCAGCGAAACGTCTTCGTCGATTTCCTCCACTTCGCCCCGTGTGAGCATACGGTGGAGTGGTGTGCCCTCCTCATACATGAGACTGTAGGCCGAGAGGTGTTCGGGGTGGAGCTGCAAGGCGTTGTCGATGTCGGTCTGCCAGTCGGCCGGTGTCTCTCCGGGGAAGCCGAACATGAGGTCGAGACTGATGTTGCGGATGTCGGCCCGGCGCAACCGCTCTACGGCTGTGACCACCTCGGCAGCCGAATGGCGTCGGTGGAGGAAGCGCAGTCGCGCGTCGCTGAACGTTTGGGCCCCCATCGACACGCGGTTTACGGGCAGTCGGGCAAGCGCGTGGCAGAAGTCATCGGTCACGTCGTCGGGGTTGCATTCCAGCGTGATTTCTCCCTCGCAGGGGCCGTACACCTTATTTATATAGTCGAACACGCGCTCCAGCAGTTCGCCGCCGAGCGTGCTCGGGGTGCCCCCGCCGAGGTAAATGGTGTCCGGAGGGCCCGGCATCTCCCCCCGCCGCATCTCCATCTCGTGGCAGAGCGCGTCGGCATACCGTTTGCGTAGTCCGGTCCGGGTGGTGCTGTAAAAGCCGCAATAGATGCAGCGGCTCTCGCAAAAGGGGATGTGAATGTAAAGTCCTGCCATGCCAAATGTGTGTTCGCACGTGCAAAAATACTAATTTGTTTTAAAAAAAACGGCTTTTGGTGACGATTGTTTTGTCGGTTTGGCAAAAATAACTATCTTAGACGGCAGATTCGGCAGACAGCCGGTTCATCCCTTTTTAGGCTAATATTATTCACACTTTAAATCTATAACGTTATGAGAGTATATCAGACTAACGAGATTAAGAACATCGCGCTTATTGGCAGTGCGGGCAGCGGCAAGACGACCCTTGCCGAAAGTATGTTGTTTGAAGCCGGTCTCATCAAGCGCCGCGGCTCCATCGAAGCCAAAAACACGGTGAACGACTATTTCCCCGTTGAGTTGGAATACGGCTACTCGGTGTTCCCCACGGTCTTCCATGTGGAGTGGAACAACAAGAAACTCAACATTATCGACTGCCCGGGCTCTGACGACTTTGTGGGTGGCACTATCACGTCGCTCAACGTGACCGACCAGGCCGTGGTGCTCATCAACGGACAGTACGGGCCCGAAGTGGGCACGCAAAACTGCTTCCGATACACCGAGAAGCTGAAAAAACCGGTGATATTCCTCATCAACCAGCTTGACAGCGACAAGTGCGACTTCGACACCATCATAGCATCGATGAAAGACATCTACGGGTCGAAGTGCGTGCAGATACAATATCCCGTGCAGACAGGGCCGGGCTTCAACGCGCTCATCGACGTGCTTCTGCTCAAGAAATACACGTGGAAGCCGGAGGGCGGCGCGCCCGTCATCGAAGACATCCCGGCCGAAGAGATGGACAAGGCGATGGAATTGCACCGCGCGTTGGTGGAGGCTGCGGCCGAGAATGACGAGGAACTGATGGAGAAGTTCTTCGAGAGCGAGTCGCTCACCGAGGACGAACTGCGTGAGGGCATCCGCAAAGGGCTCGTCACGCGGAGCATCTTCCCTGTGTTCTGCGTGTGTGCAGGCAAAGACATGGGCGTGCGCCGGCTCATGGAGTTTTTGGGCAATGTGGTGCCGTTTGTGGACGAGATGCCCAAGGTGCACAACACCCGGGGCGAGGAGGTGGCTGCCGACGCGGCCGGCCCCGAAAGCCTCTACTTCTTCAAGACGGGCATGGAGCCGCACATTGGCGAAGTGAGCTACTTCAAGGTGATGAGCGGATGCGTGAAGCCGGGCGACGATCTGACCAATGCCGACCGCGGGTCGAAGGAGCGTATGGGCCAGATATACGCCTGCGCAGGGGCCAACCGCGTGCCCGTGGAGCAGCTCAACGCGGGCGACATCGGTTGCACTGTGAAGCTGAAAGACGTGAAGACGGGCAACGCCCTCAACGGTAAGGACATCGAGTGGCGCTATGATTTCATCAAATATCCCAACTCCAAATACTCCCGCTCCATCAAGGCTGCCAACGCGCAGGATATGGAGAAGCTCATGGCCGCCATACTCAAGATGCGGCAGGAAGACCCCACATGGGTGGTGGAAAACTCGAAAGAGCTGCGCCAGACCATCGTCCACGGGCAGGGCGAGTTCCATCTGCGCACGCTGAAATGGCGCTTGGAGAACAACGAGAAGCTGCAGGTGCAGTTTGGTGAACCGCGCATTCCCTACCGTGAGACCATCACCAAGAAGGCTCGTGCGGAATACCGGCACAAGAAACAGTCGGGAGGCGCCGGGCAGTTTGGCGAGGTACACCTCATCGTGGAACCCTACGCAGAGGGTATGCCCGATCCGACCAACTTCTCCTTCAACGGTCAGGAGTTTAAGATGAACATCAAAAGCCGCGAAGAGATCGACCTCGAATGGGGCGGCAAACTGGTGTTCCTCAACTCCGTGGTAGGTGGTGCCATCGACGCACGCTTCATGCCTGCTATCCTCAAGGGCGTGATGGACTGCATGGAGCACGGCCCGCTCACGGGCAGCTATGCCCGCGACGTGCGCGTCATCGTCTACGATGGCAAGATGCACCCCGTCGACTCCAACGAACTTTCGTTCATGCTCGCCGCCCGCCATGCCTTCTCCGACGCGTTCAAGAATGCCGGCCCGAAGATTCTCGAGCCCATCTACGACTTGGAAGTGTTTGTCCCGTCCGACTTCATGGGCGATGTGATGAGCGACCTGCAAGGCCGTCGTGCCCTCATCATGGGCATGGACAGCGAGGCCGGCTACCAGAAGTTGCAGGCCAAGATTCCGCTCAAGGAACTGGCCAACTATTCCATCTCCCTCAGCTCGATCACTGGCGGCCGTGCTTCGTTCACCACCAAGTTTGCCTCCTACGAGCTTGTGCCCACCGACATCCAGACCCGCCTCATCGCCGAGCATGAAGCCGAATTGGCTGCCGAGAAAGATGATTAAAATGTTATATCAGGAAAACAAATTGCTCCAAATCAAATAAGTACAACACGCTCCCCGCAGGCCAATCCCCTGCGGGGATTTTCTTTATGACAGCCCCCCGGTTCCCCGAAAGTCTTGCAAGGTAAGAGAAGCTCCCCTTAAACATACAAGAAGCAAAAAGAGTGCGCAGCAAAGAGGGTGGTGCATGGGCTCTGCACCATTCGCGCTACTCTGTCGCCCCTCCTGTGCGCCACCTATGCACAGAGGGTGCCGGTATTCTGCACCGGTCTCGGAAAGACACGACAAATGTCTTGCCGGGCGTGTAGGTGGACATCAATCATTGCCCCCTACATTCCGGCAAGACATTTCCAGTATCTTCGGTTAGTTTATTTCACCAATACTTTCCTGCCTTTGTGTATGTACAGTCCTTTTACGGGCCGCACAACGTGCTGCCCTTGCAGGTTGTACCAGACATCATTGGTCGATGTGCCCGTTGACAGCTGTGCAGCCTTCAGTGCCGTTGTTTCGTCATTGGCCGAAGAGGTTGCTTTGGCCTGCACCGCACCCTGCTGTATCTTGATGTGTCCGAACACCACCTCCAACCAAGTGCCGGGATTGCCCTGCCGGTCGGCCACGGGTGTCCATCGGAAATGATAGTAGTCCGTAAAGGGCGCGTGGAAGTGTACCACACCGCGACTGCTCGCCGCTGTCGATGCCGAAAGGTTTTTCTCCACACTTTTGTCGCAACTGATGACTTGCGACCCCAGCACGCGATTGCTTCTGTCAAGCACTTCACACTTGACAAAAGGCGAACCGGCCCATGCCACGGCATGATAGGAGAGGGTGTAGTGTCCGGCTTTGAGCGACAGCCCGTAACCGGGAGTAGTGCCATACTCGGCATAGCCGCCTTTGGTGGCATCGCTCTGGCGAATGTAGAGTCCGGTGGAAATATCTCCGCCTCCGCTAAAGCTGAATGTGCGTGGACCGGAACCGGCCGAACCGGTGGTTGCCTTGCGGTCGGCATCCACAACGGTCCATCCCTCCGGCACTTCACCGCCCTTGTCGAAAGCAAGAGGATTGCCCTTGGAGTGAAGTGCGATGTTGCCGATGACGACCTCGCGCCATTCACCGCCATTGCCCTGCCGGTCGGCCACGGGCGTAAATCGCACACGGTAGTTGCCTTTCCGCATCGAGTAGAAACTCAGGCCTATGCGTGTGCTCCCCGTGATGCGGGCATTGCGGTTGCGCACGATGTTGGGCCGGACAGCCACAATGGTTGAAGCCAGAATGTCACCTGTGGGGTCGAACACCTCACATTTGAGCCACGGTTCTCCCGTCCAGGCTATCGCATTGCAGGTGAGTTCGTATTCACCGAAAGCGAGCGGCAGCAGATATCCGTTTTTGCCACCATACTCTATGTAGCCGGCCTTCGACGCACTGACCTCCCTGACATAGAAACCATGCGCGAATTCACCACCGGCAGCAAACTGCATCAGGCGTGGCCCGTTTTGTGTGGTTCCCTCACTACATTCGATTCCATTGTCAACCACTGTCCAGCCGACCGGCACTATATCGCTCTGTACCGGCCACGGCTTGATGAGATTGCCACCTGTATTGTTGTTGGCAGGTGGCAGAGTGGGGGATGTGCCACCGCTTCTCACGGCAAAGTCTTTCTTGGAATACTCGTAATACCAGTAGAAGCAAGTCTTGGCACACGCCTCCGTGTTGCCGCCGAAAGCATCTGTCACCCGACCGTCTTTCAAGTATTGATCCACATCGAGATAGTCGTCGGTGCTGGTGAGCGTCATGCTGATGTTGCCGTAGTGGTCTTTCACGGCTTTCCATGCGTTGCCCCACTTGCTTGTGGTAGCCGTCCCCCATGTGCCGAGGTTGGCGGGTACCCACTGGCCGAACTCATTGTATTTCCCGGCTCCCGGCTTTTCCGGACTCCAGTCTATTTCAGACACGAGAATGGGCTTTGATGTCACCACAGGCACTTGTGCCTTGAAGTTACGGATGAAAGCCTGATGGTCATAGCTCTTGTCGCTTGCACCATACCATCCCGGATACACATGCACGGCATATCCGTAATTGTCGTCGCTGATGGGGTGGGTGGCATAGCTCTGATATTGTGACTGATAACCCGTTCCGGGAATCCAAATGATGCCCTTGAATCCGTTGGCCCGGATAACGTCGACGATGGGTTGGAAATAGTCGTGGAGTGCCCGGGGCGAACTCTGACCGTTAGTTCCATACACATGGACGGGTTCATTGGCCAGTTCGAGTGACACCACACCGGCATGTTTTTTCACGCCGGCATGAGCCGAAACAATGCGCCACACCGTTTTCAAGTATTGTTGGTAGGCATCGCCCACGCGCAGGTCTTTAGGGCACACGCCCGGTGGACGCATCACCACATAGAGCCCGTGGTTCAAAGCCTTTTGGGCGATAGGCCAGTAGAGCGTGTTGAGATACTTCTGTAAGCGGGTGGAACTGAACCGCGAGATATTAGCTTCTCCCTGTTCGCTGCCCGTCTTGGGCTTGGCGGGATCGTTGGTCCAACATGGATCCAAATGCAAGCGGAAGATGTTGCAATAGGTGCCCTTTGCAGGATTGGCGATGCCGGCAAACACCTTTTCAAAATAGTCGATGCAAGCCGGCACGGTGGCATCTGTACACTGTTGTCCCCATCTGTAGTGGTTGAAATAGGGGTTAGGCGTATCCATCACCCCGTGAAGCACCACCTTGTTGCCATGCTCGTCGTTGAGCTGGTTACCATTCACATGCAGTGGAGCCACGACTCCAAACTGCGCGAAGGCCTCGAATGGCATCACCGCCACGGCCATCGCAAGTAGAAAGTTTTTCATCAAAATCAAATTAAATTTGGGTTATTATATCACCGCAAATTTATCCTTAATTTTTGTCAATGGCGTTGCCCATTGAAACGAAAACTTTCCCTCAGCTATCATTTTCGCATTTGCGTGTCGCCTATGATTGGTGTCACAAAGTTTTTTGTTGTTTTCTTGTCATGGTATTTTGTTGTTTTTCTGACATGAAAAAAGGCGTAGGCCGGAATTTCTTTTCCAACCTACGCCATAAGTATTGCCTGCTGTTGTTGCCTTATCTATTCAGGATTATTTCATGAAGATTATGTGGAGAATGTCGATATATATGGAGGGTGAAAATCATAAATGATAAATGAAGATCATACAGAGGAATCAAAATTATACATAAGGAGTGTGTCTGAGAAGATTTCTCCCATTCTCATTTCCCTCGTGTACTCCCGCTCTCACATCTGACAGCAAAATGACAGCACTCCATAGTTTCCTGTCATTCATAACTACCTGTTTTGTAGCTACCTATGCCGAAAATGACAGCAACGACAGCAAATAAATGAAACAACAAAATAGAGAGTATATTCTATATCTTTTTTATACATCCCTATTTTCGTTGTTGATTCATTAACCAGCTAAAATATTCTTCATGCTGATTGACAAGATGTTTCCAAGAGTAATTATCTGTAATTTCTTTGATATTTGTCTCTGTCATTGTCACTTTATTTTGGGCAACAATAGAATCAATATGATTCAAATAATCACAAACTTTTCCTTCCGTAGAGTAGTAAAAAGCATTTTCTTTTAATACAGCACGATTAAACACGTTGTCGTGGGCAAATATGAAACAGTTGCTTGCCATTGCTTCAAGGAGCGAAGGATTTGTTCCCCCCACACTATGACCATGAAAGTAAGCATAAGAGAAATGACGGATGGAATTAAGTTTTTCAAAGTCGTAAATGCCACCCACAAACTTAAGAGATTTCTCCGAAGCATATCTCTTGAGAAGCTCTTTTCCATGCGGTGTATTAGTTTTTCCGACTATCATGAGAGGGCGTCGTCCATTCTCCTGAGATTGTAAATAGCCATCTATTGCCATCATGATATTATTTTCGGGCTCCAAACGGGCTATCAATATATAATAATTTTCGGGCTCCAATCCGTATTCTTTCAAATAATCGGCATTGTAGTCATCATATATATCTGCACCATAGGCTAAGAATTTGCTCTCTTTGCCATATTTTTCTTTATAGTAATCATGAATACCCATATTGTCAGCTATCAGGTAGTGACTATGCTTGACAGCCTGCTTCTCTTCCCAAAATACAAACTTTTGTATCCACTTGTTGAATTTTGTCCGTTTGTATTCTAAGCCATCCATATTTGTTGTAAAAATAGGACGTGTGATATCTTTTACATTGAAACGGATATAAGCAGGGATAATACTGGTATAGCCGGCTTCATAAATAATATCGAAATTCTCTTTGTATAGCGCATCTTTTAGGCAAGAATAATCATAGAAGAAACTACCTATAGAACCTCCCAGCCACTTCTCTGGCGAATATATATGCTTGATGTGTACTCCCTTATATTCTTTTCCTTGAAAGGGGTGATAGTGTGGTGAATAAACCGTAATATCGTGTCCGCGCTCTGCCAGTCCTACAGAGATATATTCTGCAAACTGTTCGAAACCTCCATAATTGTTGGGAATGCCACGTGTGCTAATAAATGCTATTTTCATATTCTTGAATACTTATAGTTAAGAGGCTTTTAAGATTCCTCTACTTTCTGACCATGAATCTCCACAATCCTAAAATGGACCTTTCGGGCATTGACAGGCGGAAGTTGCATATAGTCACCATAAAGATGGGACAAATATTTATCGTATTCCTTGATACCTCTAATCTTAATATTCTCAAAATTATAGAAAGCATCTTTACCATACCAAGATGTGGGAATCATTTCAACAGTCCTGTATGCCCCCATTATATTCCCGGAGAAATCAGACCCCCACATATTATGTTTTTTCAGAATCTTGTCTATTTTCTCTTTTTGATGGTAGGCATCAAACAACTTATCTGTAGGTAAGGTAGTCATCATTTTCAAGAACAATCTCTCACAAAGCCCCCTCTTACGTTCTTTATCAATTCCATTTTTGTAATGCAATGCCATCATGCCTCTGTGCATCATCACTTTGAAATAATAAATTTTTCTGAGCAAAGCATTGTTGGGTGAGCCGTCTAATGGAAATATGTCAATAGATACATGTGTGTACTTTCCTTCCGCCTCATATCTGTTTTCCATTACCCTTGTTTCAATATCCTGTACTCTGGTTATATAGTAGTGGTAGTCTTTATCCGTTTTATAGTTGACGAGTCTTAGTGTCTTACTAAGTAAAGATGGGGCTATCTCTAAGAATCTCTCATAATCTTTTCTTGGCATCCCCAAATCAATATCATCATCCCAAGGGATAAAACCTTTATGCCGGATGGCACCAAGCATAGTACCACCGAGGGCATAGTAGACAAGCCCATTCTCATTGCATATATTGATGACTTCCTTTACTATGTCCAAGTCTACTTGGTGAAGTCGCTCTATGTTTGTCATTTTATCAGAAACTTTTTAAATGCTACTTTATGATACGTTTTTAAAATCTATTTGTAACAATAGCCCCCGCTTATTTCTAATACGCTTCCATTTATAAAAGCGTTATCTATGCAAAATTCAAAAGCTCCCACGATTTCGGAGATGCTTGCAAATCGATGAATTGCAGTTTTTCTACAAATATTCTCTCTAATGTCAGCAGGCTTATTTTTTTGCCATTCGGTATCGACAAAGCCGGGAGCGATGGCGTTTATCGTTGTGTCAGTTCCCTCAAATTCTTTCACGAGGTTTTTAGCCAAAGCTATTACTGCTGATTTAGTCACACCATATCCCAATACTGTCCCGTGTGGATATAAAGCCATTTCAGAGGCAGTAAAAATTATCCGTGACTTGTTTGACAACAACTTGAATAATTCCCTTATTATAATATAGTGAGAATTGACAGCAACTTCCATCATAGCATCCCAATCTTCATCAGTACTTTGGGAAAAAGGCTTTCTGCGTGTCAGCCCCGCATTACAAATAATACAGTCTATGCTCTCGAATTTTGCTTTTATATAATTTATTAACTTATAGGTTTCACTTCTAATAGCCTGATCTATTTGAATGACTTCTATTTCCGGAGAAATGGATATGGATTCACGAAAGAAACGGTTCGCAGCATCTGAATCATGTGCGTATGTTGCTATTACATGATACCCCTTTTCAAGAAGCATTTCGGCAACTCCACGACCTATTCCCTTTGTTCCACCTGTCACAATCGCTGTTTTCATATTAAAATCAATTATCTTGTTGAAAAACTATCAATAAACACTTATGTCCTTAGATTTCCGTATTGACTATTTTGCTATAAAAAGTCCCTTCCATATTTTGCTTGTCCGTAGGCAGTTTGTAACTTAGCTTGTGAAAACATGTCTGAAGTCTCCAATCCTCCCAAAGATTCTCCCTATAAGGTTCAAAAAAATGAAGAAGCAATATGTGAGGCGACTCATTTGTATAAGGGGGGATTTTCCTTGCTTCCTCCGGCAGATAATGACAAGCAAGCGTGAAGAACTGATGCAGCAGGAAATAATCCATCATATAGTTGTATCGCTCCCAGTAGGCATAGAGTAGTCTTCGAGTCAGAGTGAGGATTTTATTATTACTTTTTGCCCACATGCACCAACTTGACATGAGTATGATATGTCCATTTGCACCTGGCTTTAAGGTTTGATAGACAAAAAGGTCAGAATCAAGGATGACTTTAGGAATATTTGAGCTTGTACACAGTACGGTAGCGTCCAACCACAACCCTCCATACTTAATAAGTAACTCTATTCTCAACAGGTCGGAAAAATGCGTTAATGTAATAGTCCCGGCTTGCAACTTCTCAAGAATAAATTGAGGGAAGGCGACATAATCTCTGTAATTATTTTCTGTAATAAGGATAATCTCCCAGTCACATAGCTGATTACATACCGACTGATAACATTGTTTTACCAAACTTGGGGCATGTACCATCCCCTGCCACCAAAACATCCAAACTCTTTTGTTGCCAATTTGTGGGACGGACTTTATACAATTCTCACTTTCTGTGAGAATTGCCCCAAACTTCTTTCGCAAAAACTTGTAGGTGGCTAATGACGCTGCCTCCCTAAAAAGTTCTAATCCCTTGTTGGAGATTCCGGTGGATATTAGTAGAAAAGGAGCTTTAAAGAGAAATCCCGTCCTAAGATATTCCCTTACAAGGTTAGTTCCTCCGAAACGTTTATAAAGATTGACAATACGCCTCATTATAATTAAATGTTATTTTTGTGGTTCTCGTCTCTTATTATGTCCTGGTATGCTTTAAGATATCTAAGTGCAGTGGTTTTCACATTATACTCTTTATCGACATATTCTTGTGCAGACATTGCCTTACATAAGGTTTCTTCTTTATGAGAAGAGAGGAATGCTATTTTTTCTGCCAAATCTTTAGCATCGTTATTACTAAAGACCCATCCGTATTTGCCATTCTCTATTACTTCGGCAGGTCCTTGGTCAGAGGAGACGAGCACTGGTACCCCTGCAGCCATAGCCTCGGCAACAGTCAAGCCAAAGCCTTCACGACGAGACGGTTGTACAAACAAGTCATATTCATGAAGATGTTTTTCAATATAATCCTGTGATTGTGCTCCCATGAGATGAACCTCTTTTTCTAACTGATTTTCCCTTATTAGTTCATCAAGAAAGGCTTTGGATTCTCCCCCTCCGATAAAGGTAAGGTCCAAATGGCTGAAGCCTTGCAATTTTAACAGATGCAGTGCCTTAATCAATAAGTCTTGACCTTTTTTCTCATGTTCCAGACGACTAACCTGGATAATCCTGAATATTGGCCTATCTGCTGCTTCCACCTTATGATAAAACCTGCCGGGAATAATGCCATTGGGGATCACCTTGGAAGAAAGACCGTATCTCAATTGCAGTGTTTCGGCAACAGAGTGGCTGATGGAAAAAATATATTTAATTCGATTGTAGCATCTTACATTGCCTTTATCTTTTGACAATGCCCATTGAAAAATTGACTGATAACGATTGACACTTCCCAGTTTGCCTTGTGGCAAGGCATGCAGTGTACAACATGTTCTGCTAATCCAACTGCTGTCCAGAAAATTGAGAATGCTACTTCCGTGCAGGTGAATAATGTCAGGCTCTAATTGATATAAGGCTGCATTGAGTTTTCGAATAAAAAGAAATCCTTTTGAACCTAAGGCACGATCTATTCGTATTACCTTTATATCAGAAGAAATCTTATGAAGGAGTTCTGTTTCAACCTTGTCATTGATAATGATAAATGAGACATTGGCTTCCTTTGCCTGTTCATTCATTATATTAACCAGCATCGTCTCTATTCCTCCATAGGAGAGACACCACCAAATATGTACAATTTTCATTTTTAAAAACTTAGAATAAGTCGAAAAGATTTGAGTATCTTTCCCCAGGAAAAATATAAAGACAGCGAATTGGATGCGGCGGTGATTCCTCTTCGCCTGATATAGGTTCTGTTAGTTTTAAGAAATTGCTGATAACTCGGAACTTGGCGTTGCGGAGAGAACGCAAGACCATAGCAGATGTTGAAAATGTTGTCTTCTATAAGCTTTTTTTGTTGCTTTATCAGATGTTGCTTCTTTATGAGCTCTTCCCATTGCTCTATAATTTTTAGTCTATCAGTACACGACCGTATACTAAATGTTGACATGATTGAACCATGAGACCGAAGAAGATAATTATAACATGGCTTGTCGATAGGTAGAATACGATTGGAATAGAGTAAAGTCCTAACTATGAAGTCTATATCCTCATGGATAATATTTGGAGTGAAAGAGAGTTGAAACTTTGACAAAAAATCCCGTTGAAAGATGAATCGTTGGACAATCCCGACATGTATTTTCTTGTTGAGTGTTATTCCGCTATGTTGCCTATTGTAGAGTTGATAATATTTATAATTGAAAAAGATTTTTTCCTTTATTTTCCTCCCAGTGTTCTCTTCTACCTTATTGATATCAAACGTCAGAACTTCGGGGGCTATATTGTTAAGAGATGGAGCTAATAACTCAAAGGCATTTTGCGGAATGGTATCATCACTGTCTATAAACCATACATAATCTCCTTGGGCTAACTTCAGTCCGGCATTTCGGGCACAACTCAGTCCTTGGTTTTCCTCATTGAGTATGGTCAGTTTGGGGAATTGGGACTTGTATCGCTCTACGATGTCCATAGAACGATCGGGAGTCCCATCATTTACGATAATCAGTTCATAGTCAAGTGGATATGAATCTTGTAATAGAATACTGTCTAATGTGTCTGCAATATACTTCTCAACATTATAGACTGGGATGATAATGGATAGGAGCATTGTTCTTAAAGAGCTTGTTTGATTCAATGATGGCAAATAACACAATATAGATATAAGAGAATGGAACCTTTGGAATAGAAGATAAACTATTGAATATAACAAATCCAACTATGAAAAAACAGAGTTGTGCATTTTTCTTGCTAATTGCATAATATAAGGAATATAAGAAGAATAAAATATATGTAGTTACTCCTAATAGTCCTTGGTCAATGATGACAGGTAGCCACAATGATTCCGCACCAAAAATCTCATGGTCATATATCGCAACGTAGTTCCAAGTATATGCTATACCATGTCCAATCCAAGGAGACTTCGAGAGGTAATATAATGCAATGTTAAATTGCTGAGATCGCATATCAATATTACTGCCGGCAATATTTTCTGTATTTGTAAAAGAACTTATTATATTGTTGAGGTAGTCATGCTGGAAAAAATTGATTAGTAGAAGGATAAAGGGGGATAAAACAAAAATCATTTTTAGGTTTTTCTTTCTCAACAGTAAACATGATAGGATAAGCAATCCAATTATTGCTGCTCTTGAACCTGAGGCAAAGATATTTAGCCCTAAAAGGAATATAACCAGATAGCAAATTTTGCTTGTTCTAATAGTTTCTCCCTTGGCTCTTATAAAACTTAACAAAGTTATCAATAAAAATGATACTCCAGCATTTGTTTCATGCATAGAGAAAAAAGTTTGTGTTCGCTTAATTCCAAACCTCATTTCCGTAATTATTGTGTTTTCTGAATAGATTTTTAGAAAAGACGTAAAATGTATATATGGATTATAACTTGTAAGCATTTCGAATAGGGCAAAACTTCCCACAATCCCTCCAAAGATCAAGCTATACCTAAAGGTGTGTCGAATAATTTCTTTAGGATGATGTCTTAAAACATCACAATAGATTAAAATGTTTGTATAGTTTATTATTATCGAGTAAACACTGAGTGGGTGTCGCTCAGAAGCATAATGATCACTAACTAAAACTGAAATACATAATATAACAATGACCCAAAATATTCCTTTATTCTTCCATTGGATGAAAGTCCATTTGTACTTATACAAATAAATGATACTTGCAATAGAAGATAAAAATATGAAAGTGCTAATTGGAGATAACAAAGGCTGTGTAGAAAACTCCCTGATCAAAGGATTAACCACAATGAACAAAACGTAATATTTATCAAAATCTTTTAGAAAGAGGATGATAAAGAACAGTATTATTATCCCTATAATGATTGCCTGCATGTGATTATGTCTAAAATTTTATAATCTTTTCGATAAAAGAATCGTTCTGTTTCTGTTTTGGACCAATCTCCTTGTGCCGTGTCAATTTATGAAAGTCTGAAATACTTTTTATCTGATTATACCGTTCCTCGTTATAACCATCAAAAAGTTCAAACTGGAGGACATGAGGGGCAGTGTTTGGATAAGTCGGAACTTGTTTCCATAACTGTGGGTATTTTTCTGTTGCCAAATGGAACAGCAGATGATAGAAAAGATAATTTATGATACTGTTATGAGTTTCCCAATAATGATAAACTAATTCTAATGTCGTTTTGAGAATTGGATTATTCTTTGATGATGATATTAGCCAGTTAGAACACACGCATCCAACATATCCATCGGGCCGCCAATTTTTGTAGACAAAGAGCGGTAATGCAAATAAATCTTCATGGTAACCAGTGCAATAAACAGTTGAATCTATCCACACCCCACCATTACGTACTAATAACTCTGTTCGTAGAATATCTGAGAAATGGGTTCGCGAAATGATTCCCTTATGATACTTGTTTATTATAAACTGAGGGATGTTGGTGTAAGTTTGAAAGTTTTCATTCGTAATGACAATGATCTTATATTGCGGAAGGTTCTTCCTTAAAGAATGTAAGCATGCTTTGCACAATGCAGGTGCATTTTCCTCTCCTTGAAGCCAACACCACCAAATGATATTAGTTCTTCCTTCCTCTGTTTCATAAACAGGCAGACGGTCTATAAATTTCCTGTTATTACGCTTCAGATACGTATACGCTTTCCAATCTTTTATCTCAGAACTTACCGCTTTTGGGTACTTATTCCTGTGTAAGAGAACGCTTGTTTGGAAAAGGAATGTATCATAAAGCCGATAAATTCTATTGATGATTTTGCATCTTAACAGGAGCCATCCTCCTTCATGATAGAATCGGACTGTCTTTGAAAATAATGTCATTTCTTTCTTATACTTCTTATCGTGTTTACAACATAATGATAGCTTTCCAAGGAGAACAACTTGGCCATCCCCAAATACACACACACACCCGTACCAACCTGCATAAGGAGGATAAAGTAAATGTTAAGGGGAAGTAGCCCTATAAGGTAAACGACTCCCCCCATAATCATACCTAGTCCAAACTGCGGTGATACATCTTTCAATTGTTCTTTGAAACTATAACGCACGAGTTTTCTGTTAGGCCATGCATTGATTGCCGTTCCTATGAATCCGTAACAAGTATTGGCAATAGCTATTGCCAAAGGACTTATGAATACTCCAATAATTATGAGCAAAAGATAGATGGGCTTTTTGATTAGTTCTAACTTTAACGTAACGTCACTTCTTCCTAATGCGTTCAAGGCTTGTAAGTTTGCTGTGCCTAAAATTCCAAAAAGATATTGAAAGCAAAGAACCTGCATAAACGGGACGCAGAACATCCATTTTCCCGTCAATAATATTAGCACTACTTTATCAGAGGTTGCTGCAAGTCCTAATAATATTGGACACATAACAAAGCTACTTGTCATCATGGCCCGCCGGACTGCCCTCTTGATTGCTTCTGGGTCGTCTTGTACTTTTGACATTACGGGAAATAAGACGGCATTTATAGTGTTATTAATATTATTGGAGAGTAAAGAAGGGAGTGACTCACCTCTATTATAAAAAGCCAAATCTGCAGGCTGATACTTTATTCCAATCACAAAGCTCTTGAATTCATTGAAAAAAGTGCCAATAACATTAGCTCCCATATATTTAGAACCGAATGAAAACAAAGACTTGAACCGTTGATAAGAAAATCTCAGTTGCGGGCGCCATGTAATGATTCTATTGAGCGTAAATGTATTAACGATCTGGCTAGTCAATTGTTGCCCTACCAACGCCCATACTCCCATCCCCCAATATGCCATAAAAACACCTACTGCTCCGGAAACGAGAGTGCCGATAAATGTTGCATAAAAGAATTTTTTAAATTCAAGCTTTCTTGAGACGCTGGCTTGTTGGATGGAATTTATAGAAGAAATAGGTATCACCACTCCTAAGACTCTAAGAACAGGTTGTATGAGTTCATTGTCATATAAGTCTGCAATAAAAGGGGCAGCCATGAAGAGAATAACATACAAAAGCAATGAGAACGCATTGCCAGCATGAAACATTGTCGAGAAATCCAGATCATCGGCATCTTTCTTCTGAATAAGCGAAGTTCCTAAGCCGCTAATAGCCAACACACTCGCGATGTTGATAAACACCATTGTCAGGGCTATAATACCATACTCTTTTGGCATCAGAAGTCTCGCCAAAATAATGGAGACTATGAAGCTAACCAGCTGTGAGGACAAACGCTCTCCAAATCTCCATAAGAAACCTTTGAGTGTTTTTGATTTTATATCTTCTTTCTCCATTTTATTTACTTCCGGAAACATCTTCCATTACGTTGCAGATCTTTTCTACAACACATTCTGAGGCATGTCCATTATCATAATATTGATACATGCGGGAAAAACTTTCCAACTCTTTGGTAAAATCCTTATAATCGAAATTCTTAATAGCTTCTATCAACTGCTCATTGGTTCTTGTGAGTTTAAAAGGCAACTCAAAATAAAAAGGCTTTAAACCGCGAAGTTTTTGATAGTATTCGATGTCTGGTGCATATAGAATAATAGGGGTCTTTAGAATAATACTATCATATAATGTAGATGAATAGTCTGTTATCTGTAAATCACTGATAGCAGTAAGTTGTTGCATATCAGAATATGTGCTTACATTGATAACTTTGTTTGTGAAATGAAATAGTTTTTCGGCATGGAGAACATTAGGGTGAAGTCGTATCAATATGACCCATTCACCTTCTCCTCGGCCGTTTAAAGCTTCTAAAACTGCTTCCCAGCCAACGTTGTATGCGTCTGTTGACATATCATCTCTGAATGTAGGACAATAGAGCAAAATCTTCTTCCCTTCTTCCACTCCGACAGCATGTTTTATTTCCGCAACATCACTTTTAGTTATATGGAAGTAAAAATCATTTCGGGGCATACCGCATTCCATAATTTCTCCATCATACCAAAAGGCAGAACGAAATTCTTCGGTCTGCAAATTACTACTTGATATAAAGAGGTCTGTCATCTTTGAGTCCTTAAAAGAATTCTTTATATAATAAGGATTGAGATGTTCTCTCGCATCATTTTCGATATATTTAAGTCCAAATGGGCCATGCCACGTCTGAATATAATATTGTTTTTGCTTTTTAATAAATGGTAGAGGATTTTTTACGTTATTTACTATAATCTTTGAAGTTGCTAAAGCCCATACCCCTTTAATGCTGTTAATTCTCGCTGTTTTTATTTCTTTTGGGAAGGTTCGATTATCAATATTACCCTTTATGAGCCAAATCATTTTATATGAAAGATTTTTTCGTATAATCTCATTTGCTATATACTTTGGATTATCGCCATATCCCTTGCCATTAAAATTGATAAAAACAATAGATTTCTCTGTTATTGGAAAGAATCGACTTAATTGGCGATATACAGCTAACTGACCGCGATCCCAATAACATCGCAAGCTTCTAACAACTTTTCTTGGGAAAGATTTTATAAGATTCATTTGATATTTTTCCATACATCTAAATTTCATGTATGGCTATTGCGGGGTTATTTTTACTCCATGCCTCCATAGAGTAGCCTTCTGATTTTCTTGACTCATTACCAGTCCATCCAGTACCACAGCGATAACCATTCCACAAACGGTTTTATCATTATTTAGGACTATCAGGCCGATTGTCTGCTAAATCCTGTTTTTATGATTCTATCAGTTACTACAATATTTTCTCATATTTCTATGAAGTTCTTGCGCTGTGCAAAATTCTCCATCATGTCTGCCATCACGATACTTTCCCGTCTGCGTAAATGAGCCGAGCTTAGACGGTGGTTTACGATGCAGGTAATAAACTCCTGAACCTCATAACGCAAACCATCCCCATCCCATTTATAGAAAAACTTTTTATTTTGATTCTGATCTTCGTATCGTAGTTCAAAATAGTCCGTTTTCCACCAAGGGGCCGGAACGTAGGCATAGCCTTTAGTACCGGAGACCACTAAATTGCCTTCGGTCTTTACTCCTAGCCCTAATTTAAATGAGCAGACCGCCTTATCGTATTGCAAAACACCTTTGGTATAAACATCGACTTCATTCTGCATACGGGAATAGAAGTGGAACTGTTTAAATTCGCACCCACAAAGGCGTATAATAGGCAACAGAGGATAAGAGCCCATCTCATAGAAAGAACCACCAGCCTGTTGAGGATCTAACTCTCGTAAATTAGGATTCCCCCAGACTTTCGACTCTGAAGCTTCAACATCTACCACTTCTCCTATCAATCCTGACTTTATCATTGTCATAAGATGATTGAATGCCGGACAATGTGCCGTTTTGTTGGCCTCCATTAGTACAACCTGATTAGCCTCAGCCAAGGCGTATAATTCTCTAGCTTGTGCACCTTGAAGTACTAAAGGTGTTTCACAGAGCACATGTTTATGCCGAGTTAAAGCTGTTTTTGCTTGTTCATAATGTAATAGATGTGGAGTCGCTATATAAACAGCATCCACAGCATCAACTAATTCTAAAAAAGAAGTATAAACAGTTCCATACCCACAAGCATCGGCCAATTGGCGAGCTTGATCCTGCTGAACATCATAAAAGCCTTCAACCGTCACCTGACTGACAAAATTTGCTTCTTTTGGAAAACGATTAGCTATACGTCCACAGCCAACGACACCTATCTTGACGTTTTCATCTTGTTTTTGTCTGAGTTGAGTAGAAGAAACTCCTTCTGTACGTGGAAGATACACAACATCGCAGAATTCTTTTAGATAATCGAAATGACCTTGCCAATCCGACCCCACAGTAAAGATATCAATATCGTATTTCTGTATATCATCTATCTTCTGCCCGACATAATCCTCAATAATCACCTTGTCTGCCAACCCAGTTCTTTTTACAGCCTCAACTCTGTCTAAAACATTGTCTTTAACATTGAGTTTTCCCCGCTCACGATCGAAATTGTCATTAGTAACTCCTACGATAAGGTAATCGCCTAATGCTTTCGCACGAGTTAGCAGGTTGACATGGCCTTGATGTAGTAAATCATAAGTACCGTAAGTTATGACTTTCTTCATTTGACTAAGATGTTCTTTGATTATTCTTGTTTGTTTAATTGGATAAAATTTCTTATACAGGCATTGCTAATTTCCATTTGCTTAGCATAGCAATCTTTGTAATAGTTGGAAAAGAGCCTTTAACTTCTTAAGCTTGATGGTTGTATAGTGAGAAAATAAACATGGCATCAATGCAAGGAGATATAGATATACCTTTTCCTCTCTGCTTTCTTATAGAAAACAGACGTTCTAATTTATCTGTTGCTGACACTACATTTCCACCTTTAAAATCTCTCAACGCTATGATATACCCTGAATTTTTCGTCTAATACATGAATATTCTGCCCAGAGTTCAATATCCCCATGCTTTACAAAAAATCATAGATAAATCCAAAACGCCACTCCTCTAAGCATCGGGGGTGTGATGATGATTTTGCAGAATTTGTTTATTGCCATATTATCGCAGCAAAGTTACAAAATAAATTTGAGCGAGAGGTGTAAAAGTTAAGAAAACTATTATTTTTCTTTAAAAATCCCCGCAAAGCCTCCGTTTTCCAAAAGAGGAGAGGATTTCACTCTTTTTTTGATGGCAGCAACAAGTTGAGCACCACACCGATGATGGCAGAGAGACCGATGCCCGACATGGCGAAGTCGCCGGCAGAGAGCACGGCACCGCCAATGCCCATTGTGAGTGTGACGGAGATGATAATCACGTTGCGTGTCTCGTTCATGTCCACTTTATGATGGATGAGATTCTGTACCCCGACACTGGCTATCGTACCGAAGAGCAGCAGCATGATGCCGCCCAAAACGGCTTGTGGAATGGACTGGAGTAGAGCACTCAGTTTGCCGATGACGGAAAAAACGATGGCCGTAACGGCTGAAATGCGGATGACGGCAGGGCTGGTGACCTTGGTGATGGACATGGCACCGGTGACTTCCGAGTAGGTGGTCTCCGGAGGGCCGCCGAGGAAGGCCGAAGCCAGACAGGCTAACCCGTCGCCGAGCATCGTGCGGTGGAGTCCGGGGTCTTTGACGAAATCTTTGCCGGCTACGGCACTCACCACATAGACATCGCCGATGTGTTCTATCACGGGGGCGATGGCCACGGGTATCATATATAAAAAAGGTGCCCACTGGAAATGGGTGATGGTGTCGAGGCTGACAGGATTGGTGAACCACGGGGCTGCTACCACTCCCGAGAAGTCGACCAGACCGAGGATGACGGCCGCAATATAGCCTGCCACAATACCGCAAATCACGGGTACCAGCTTCATCAGTCCCTTGGCGAATGTGAGCACAAGAATGGCCGTGACGAGCGAGACGCAGGCCAGAAGCCAGTGAGTTTTGGCCATGTTGACGGCACTCCCCGAGAGTGACAGGCCGATAAGGATGATGACGGGACCTATGACCACAGGTGGAAACACACGGTCGAGAAACTTGCGGCCCTGCCATTTCACGATGGCACTCATCACGAAGTAGACGAGCGACACGCCCACCAGTCCAGCCAGTGCACCGGGCAGTCCCCACTGTTGTGTGGCTGCAATGATGGGGGCAATGAAGGCAAACGAACTGCCGAGGAAGATAGGCACTCGTCCTTTGGTGACAAAATGGAAGATGAACGTGCCCAGACCGGCCGTGAAGAGGGCGGTGGAGGGGTTGATGCCGACGAGCAGGGGCACGAGCACCGTGGCGCCGAAAGCCACGAAAAGGAATTGCACCCCCACGATGGTTTTCTTCGATAACGAGAGATTTTCTGTATCCATTGGTTTTGTTGATCTAAATTGAGTGCGAAATTAACAAAAAAAATCAATAATCAATAACTTTTTGCCATAAAATGTGTACTTTTGCAACCTGTAATCGAATCTAACTCTTAAATACTTAAAATGCAAGAACTCATCTACGGTCTTCATGACAGGCCGCCCGTGAAGGAATCACTCTTTGCCGGTTTTCAGCATTTGATGGCCATTCTTGTCGCCATCGCCACACCTCCCCTCATCATCTCCAGTGCCTTGAACTTTGATGCCTCCACGACGGCTTTCCTCGTGTCGATGGCATTTTTCGCGTCAGGTATCGCCACTTTCGTACAGTGCCGCCGCGTGGGGCCTGTGGGGACGGGGATGCTTTGCATTGAGGGTACGAGTTTTTCCTTCATCGGCCCCATCATCACCATTGGTGCCATAGGCGGACTGCCCATGATTTTCGGTTGCTGTATTGTGGCGGCACTTGTAGAGGTGGTTATCAGCCGGCTGTTGAAATACACCCGCCGCATCATCACCCCGCTTGTGTCGGGCATCGTGGTGACGCTCATCGGTCTTTGCCTTCTCAAAGTGGGTATCACCGCATGTGGCGGAGGAGCAGCCGCTCAGACAGACGGAACGTTTGGCAGTCTGCCCCATCTGGCCTTGGCAGGCTTGGTCATCGTGACCATTCTCATCTTCCAGTGCAGCGGCAACCGCTTCCTGCGTATGGGGTCTATATTTATAGGACTGGTTGTAGGATTCGTGGCCGCTTGTTTCATGGGGATGGTCAATCTCGACTCGGTGTCAAGTTTCGGAGGCGTGAATATTCCCGTACCGCTCAAATACGGACTCAAGTTTGACATCTCGGGCATCATCGCCCTTGGCCTCATCTTCATGATTACGGCCATCGAAGCCTACGGCGACATCACGGCCAATTCGATGATTTCGGGCGAGCCCGTTGAGGGTGACATCTTTATCAAACGTGCCCAAGCCGGTGTGCTCGGCGACGGATGCAACTCCATCATGTCGGGACTGCTTTGTGCTTTCCCCAACTCCATCTTCGCCCAAAACAACGGTATGATACAACTCACGGGCGTGGCCAGTCGTTATGTGGGCTACTATGTGGCCGGATTCCTCGTGCTACTCGGTCTGTTCCCTGCCGTGGGTGTGGCATTCTCGCTCATTCCCACTGCCGTGCTCGGTGGAGCCACCCTGTTGATGTTCGGCACGGTGGCAGCAGCGGGGGTGCGCATTATCGCCTCCCACGACATCGACCGCAAGGCCACGCTCGTCATCGCCCTCAGTTTTGCCGCCGGACTCGGCGTGGAACTGCAACCCGAGATCCTCTCTCAGTTGCCTGAAACACTGCGCAACATCTTTGCCAGCGGCATCACCACAGGCGGACTCACGGCGATAGTGACCAATGTGGTGATAAGACTGAAGGAATAATAAGATAGGAGTTAAGGGAGTTAAGGAGTGAGCACTCGCTTCGCTCGTTAGGAGTTAAGACAATAGTCAAATTTCCGAAAAGCAATTTGTTGTTTAATAAGAATAAGGTAAAGAAGCGAAGAGAGGCATTTCTATCCATACACAAGAGTAGAGGCTGTTGTCTTAACTCCTAACGAGCGAAGCGAGTAACTCCCTTTAACTCCCTGATAAGCAATAAACAATAATTTAAACGTATGAAACATTTTTTCTCAACCCTTGCCCTCGTGGCAACAACAGTGGCTGCACCGGCCCAAAACGTGCAGTTGCACTACGACCTCGGACATTCGCTCTACAACGACCTCGGCAACCGGCCGAGCGTGACCACTACCGTGGAGATGTTCAAGCCCGACACATGGGGCAGCACCTATCTGTTCACCGACATTGACTACCAGCGCGACGGCGTGGCCGGAGCCTATTGGGAAATCGCCCGTGAGTTTAATGTCACGAAAAACAAGCAATGGGCATTCCATGTGGAATATAACGGCGGACTGAACAGCGATGAGGACACTTGGAATGCCACCCGATTCCAACATGCCGTGCTCGCCGGTGGTGCGTGGAATTGGCATTCGGCTGACTTCTCGCGCACTTTCTCCGTACAGGCTCTGTGGAAGTATTACTTCAAGAACCGCCACTATGGTGCCCGGCCTTTCAACGGATTTCAGCTCACCGAGGTGTGGGGCATCCAATTTGCCAAAGGCTTCTGCACGTTCAGCGGCTTTTGCGACCTTTGGTACGACCCGTCGGCCAACGGCAAGTGGATTGTGATTTCCGAACCCCAGTTCTGGTGGAACCTCAACAAGTTTAAGGGTTGGGAGAAGATCAATCTCAGCGTGGGTACGGAGTGGGAACTCTCCAACAATTTCGTGTGGAACGACAAGGGAGAGCACAACCGCTTCTATTTCATTCCCACTATTGCGGCAAAGTGGACATTCTAACTTTACGAAGTTACGAGGAGTTAAGGAGTGAGCACTCACTTCGTTCGTTAGGAGTTAAGATAACAGTCTTATTTCCAACGTGCAAAGCTATAAAAACTTTCTCCTTCCTCGAATATTCCAACTAAGTCTTACTTTAACGTCATACACGTTATGTACATGTATTAAATCAAGGTGAAAGAAGACAAGATCACAAAAAAAAGCTGTTGTCTTAACTCCTTAACTCCCTTTAACTCCTTTTAAAAAAAACTATGCTTCAAAAACTTTTCGGCTTCAACGCCACCACCATGAAGATGCGCACCGAGGTGATTGCCGGTGCCACCACCTTCCTCACCATGTGTTACATTCTCGCCGTCAACCCGTCCATCCTTTCCACCACCGGCATGGACAAGGCGGCCCTTTTCACCAGCACGGCTTTGGCCTCGGCCATTGCCACCATTCTGCTGGCCGTTATGGCCAAACTGCCGTTTGCCCAAGCACCGAGCATGGGCCTGAACGCTTTCTTCGCTTTCACGATGTGTCAGGCGATGGGGCTCACGTGGCAGCAGTCGCTGGCTGCCCTGCTTGTGGAAGGCATCATCTTCGTCATCATCACATTCTTCAATGTGCGCGAGATGATTCTCGACAGCATCCCCACCAATCTGCGCTATGCCATCTCGGCCGGCATCGGTATGTTCATTGCTTTCATCGGACTGAAAAACGCCGAAATCATTGTGGCCAATCCCGCCACCATCGTCGGCTTGGGCAAGTTCACGCCACCGGCCATTCTCGGCATCATCGGCATTCTGTTGAGCGGTGTGCTCATGGCCCGCAAGGTGAAGGGTGCTCTCTTTTTCAGCATCATCATCACCACGCTCATCGGCATCCCGATGGGCGTGACGCAGGTGGAGAGCGGATGGCTGCCTGTTTCCGCCCCCCATTCGCCGGAGCCCATCTTCTGCAAGTTCGACTTCACGGGGTTGTTCACTCTTAAGATGTTCCTTGTAGTGTTCTCCCTGCTGCTTATCAACATCTTCGACACAGTGGGCACTCTCGTGGGACTGGCCGAGAAGACCGGCATTGTGAAGCCCGACGGTACCATTCCCCGTGTGAAAGAAGCGATGACCAGCGACGCCATCGGCACCACCGTGGGAGCACTGCTCGGTTCGTCCACCATCACCACCTACGTGGAGAGTGCATCCGGCATTGCCGAGGGAGGACGCAGCGGACTCACCTCCCTTGTTGTGGGGCTGTTCTTCCTCGTTTCACTTTTTCTCTCACCGCTGTTCCTGCTCATTCCCAGTGCCGCCACAAGCGGAGCCCTCGTGCTGGTGGGTGTGCTGATGATCGACTCGGTGAAGAAAATCGACCTCAGCCACATCAGTGAGGCTTTCCCTGCCTTCATCACCATGATCACGATGGTGCTCTGCTACAGCATAGCCGACGGCATCTGTCTTGGCATCCTGAGTTATGTCATCATGAAACTGTGTCTGGGCAAGTGGAAGGAAGTCAACATCACACTGCTTGTGCTCTCCGTGCTGTTCATCCTCAATTTCATTTTTGATTAACCCTTTTAAAATCTCCAAGCCCGCATTTGCAACCCCTGAAAACTTAATATTTCTAAAACAATTTTGCTGTTACCCGATATTTTCCTAATTTTGAGGTGTTTATGTTGTTATGCCGGCAGTTTGTCGGCTGCAAACCGAAAATATTATAGAAAATCATATTGACAAACGATGAATATCAAACAGACCATATTGTCCCTTTCTCTTGTATTCCTGCCCATCTGCGCGATGGCGCAAAAGATCACTCTCGGCTCGTGTACCACGCGTGACGGGGGGCAATACAAGGGCGAAATGGTGTCAGGTAAGCCCAACGGTAAGGGCAACACCGTATTTGCCAACGGCGACACCTACGAGGGAGAATACGTGAAAGGCCGGCGGGAGGGCTACGGCATCTACACTTTTTCCGACGGAGAGAAATATGAAGGGCAGTGGTTTCAAGACCAGCAGCACGGCAAGGGCACTTATTATTTCATGAACAACAACAAGTATGTGGGCCTGTGGTTCCGCGACTATCAGCAGGGGCACGGGGTGATGTACTACTACAATGGCGACCGCTACGACGGCGAGTGGTTTCAGGACAAGCGGCAGGGCAAAGGCACCTACACTTTTTCCAATGGAGCCTACTACCGCGGCCAGTGGCTCGACGACATGAAAAACGGCAAGGGCTTCTTCGACTGGGGCGACGGCACTACCTACGACGGCCAATGGGCCAACAACCAACGCTCGGGCAAGGGCACCAACAAATATGCCGACGGCGATGTCTACGTGGGTGACTGGCGCGACGACATACAGAACGGCAAAGGCATCTACAAGTTCCGTAATGGGGATGTCTACGAGGGCGACTACGCACAAGGCGAGCGCACGGGACTGGGCATCTTCCGCTACGCCAACGGCGACAAATACACCGGCCACTTCCAAGAAGGGATGAAAGACGGTCAAGGGACACTGACGTGGAAAAACGGTGACTCCTACGTGGGGTTGTGGAAAAACGACCGGCAGAACGGGCTGGGCAAGCTGACCAAGCACAACGGTGACATCTTTGAGGGTAACTTCAAGGATGGAAAGGTGGAAGGAGAGGTGATCATCCACTATGCTGACGGCAGCAAGTTTAAGGGTGTCTACCGTGGCGGAAAGCGTAACGGGGCTGCCATAGAGGAGAGCAAAGACGGAAAGCGTTTTGAGGGCTCCTATGTGAACGACCGCCGCGAAGGGAAGTTTGTCGAAAAAGACCGCAACGGGAAAATCACGGCACGAGGGACTTATGAAAACGGCAGGAGGTTTGAGGATTGAAGGGGGCCTCCCCCGGCCCCTCCGAAGGAGGGGAGTGCCTTGCGGGACAAAGGCCGTCTAAAGCCCCCCTAAATTAGCAGGATAAGCCCCCTAAGTTTTGAGTCTGAACAAGAAGCCTCATCGAGCCTGTAGGGGCAGTGCTTTATGCCTGCTCACACTTCCGGCTCGTCATTCACCACCTAACACCCACCACCTATCACCTATAAAATAAATAACTAAAAATAAGAAATCATTATGGTTGTAGACACATTAGACAATTTAGAAAAGTATGTTTCCCTCAACCCGCTGTTTCCCGAAGTGGTGAAGTTCATCCGCGAGAACGACTTGGCCCGGCTTGAGCCGGGGAAACATGTCATCAAAGACAACGACCTCTTCGTCAACATACAGGTGGCACACGCCAAGAGCGAGGGCGAAGCCGTGTTTGAGACCCATCGCCGCATGCTCGACATTCAGATTCCCCTCAACGCCTGTGAAGCCTACGGGTACACGCCGCTGGCCCGTCTGCCAGAGGCCGACTATAACGAGGAGAAAGACGTGACGAAATATCCCGGTGCCAAGGCCGAGACGCTTGTGAAATGCCGGCCGGGAGAGTTTGCCATCTTCTGGCCCCAAGACGGCCACCAGCCCTGCATCGGCGAGGGCGACATATTGAAAGCAATCTTTAAAGTCAAAGCATGAAAACAATGAGAAAGGAGACTACCCCCCAGCACATAGGAATCGTGGCCCACGATCCCTATCTGGAACCGTTTGAAGACGCTATCCGCGGTCGCCACGAGCATGCCTTGTGGAAACTCGGCCAACTCACGAATGGCGGCAAGATGAAACTGAGCGACTTCGCCAATGGCCATGCCTACTACGGCCTGCACAAACTCTCAAGGGGGTGGGTGTTCCGCGAGTGGGCACCCAATGCCACCGACCTCTATCTGGTGGGCGACTTCAACGACTGGAAAGAGAACGACCGCTATCGCGCCCACCGTATCGAAGGCACCGGAAACTGGGAGTTGAAACTCTCCGAAAAAGCCCTTAAACACGGCGACCTCTACAAGATGCGCGTGCGCTGGAACGGTGGCGAGGGCGAGCGCATACCTGCTTGGACGCGCCGCGTGGTGCAGGACGAGGAGACCAAGATATTCTCCGCACAGGTGTGGAATCCCGAGAGACCATACGTCTGGAAGAAGACTTCCTTCAAGCCCAAGCGCACACCGCTGCTCATCTACGAATGCCACATCGGCATGGGGCAGGATGCCGAGAAGGTGGGCAGCTATCGTGAGTTCCGTGAGAATGTGTTGCCCCGCATTATCAAGGACGGCTACAACTGCATTCAGATTATGGCCATTCAGGAACATCCTTACTACGGTTCCTTCGGCTATCATGTGAGCAGTTTCTTTGCGGCGTCAAGTCGCTTCGGAACGCCTGAAGAACTCAAGGAGCTGATTGACGAAGCGCACAGAAAGGGCGTGGCCGTGATCATGGACATCGTACACTCCCATGCCGTGAAAAACGAGGTGGAGGGACTGGGCAATCTGGCCGGCGACCCCAACCAGTTCTTCTATCCCGGCGACCGCCACGAGCATCCGGCCTGGGACTCGCTCTGTTTCGACTACGGCAAAAACGAGGTGGTACACTTCCTGCTCTCCAACTGCAAGTATTGGTTGGACGAGTTCCACTTCGACGGTTTCCGCTTCGACGGTGTCACTTCCATGCTCTATTACAGTCATGGGTTGGGGGAGGCTTTCACGAACTACGGCGACTATTTCAACGGCCATCAGGACGACAATGCCATCTGCTATCTCACATTGGCCAACAAGCTCATCCATGAGGTGAATCCCAACGCCATCACCATCGCCGAGGAGGTGAGCGGGATGCCCGGACTGGCTGCCCGTTTCGAAGACGGCGGCTACGGCTTCGACTATCGCATGGCGATGAACATACCCGACTATTGGATCAAGATCATCAAGGAACTGCCCGACGAGCAATGGAAGCCCAGCAGCATTTTCTGGGAGGTGAAAAACCGCCGTGCCGACGAGCGCACCATCTCCTATTGCGAGAGCCATGACCAGGCGTTGGTGGGCGACAAGACCATCATCTTCCGTCTCATCGATGCCGACATGTACTGGCATTTCCGCAAGGGCGACGAGAACGAGCCGGCCCGCCGGGGCATAGCCTTGCACAAGATGATAAGGCTCGTGACGGCGGCGGCCATCAACGGCGGCTATCTCAACTTCATGGGCAACGAATTCGGACACCCCGAATGGATTGACTTCCCCCGCGAGGGCAACGGCTGGAGCTACAAGTATGCACGCCGCCAATGGAACCTTGTCGACAACAAGGAGTTGTGCTATCACTGGCTCGGCGACTTCGATCGCGAAATGCTGAGCGTCATCAAGAGCCAGCGCAACTTCAACAACACGCCCGTACAGGAGATTTGGCACGACGACGGCGACCAGGTGCTGGCCTTCATGCGTGGCGACCTGATATTTGTGTTCAACTTCTCGCCCGTGCGCTCCTTCACCGACTATGGGTTCCTTGTGCCCACGGGCAGCTACGAGGTGGTGCTCGATACTGACAACAAGTGCTTTGGAGGCAACGGCTTCAACGACGACTCGGTGGTGCATCTCACCAACTTCGATCCGCTCTATGTGGCCGACCGCAAGGAGTGGCTCAAGCTCTATCTGCCTGCACGCAGTGCGCTCGTGTTGAGAAAAAACTGAACTTAGTATTCCTCTTGTGCGGGGCATGGAGAAAAGGTCGGCCGTGGGGAGAAGACAACCTGCGGCAGATCTGCCTCGCACGACATTCAACAAACTTAACGGCACGTATTCTTCTTCAGACGCGCCTTGAAGCCAATGACTTTTAATATCAAGAATAGCACAGCTGCCATGAGGATGGCCTGTGCTATTGTTTTTGTGGTTTTCACCTTCCTCTTCGTCTACGACTATCAGACCGACTTGATAGCCTACACCCAACATGTGCTCTCCCGGGGGGCTACGACCTACAACCGCATTGTGGGTGCAGTGGTCATCACGCTGGCACTCACGCTGCTCAGTGTGGGTGTGCGGGCCGTGTTGAAGCTGCGCGCCCGCTTCCATGCCCTCGTCTATTTCCCTTCGCTGCTTCTTCTGGCCCTGCTTGCAGGGGGACAAACCGATGGAGCCGGCGACCTTTCTTTCGGTTTCTGGATGTGGGCGTTTCCCCTGTCTTTGGTCGTCTATGCAGGGGTGTTGTTTTTCTGCCACGGCATTCTTAACCTGCACATCGATATCAGTCAAGACCGGTGGTACTCGCAAATGATGTGGGAGAACATGCTGCTATTGCTCTTGCAGTTTGCTTTCACGGTGGGCATAAGCAACCACGATGATGTGTTCCACGAACAGTTGCGTGCCGAACGATTGCTGGCCGAAGGTCACCATGAGGAGGCCCTTGATGCCTGTTCGCGGATAGCCTCCCCCGACACTGTGCTCACCTGTCTGCGGGCGATGGCCCTCTCGCGCATGGGGACGCTCAGCGAGCGCATGTTTGAGAAACCTGTCACCGGCGGCAGCACTGCCTTGCAGCCCGACGGACACGCTGTGCGGTTGGCCATGCTCCCTGCCGACAGTTTCTATTGCTACGTGGGTAAACGTCCCATGCGCCCCATGTCCACCATCGGCTATCTGCACTTCCTTGAGCGCCATCACCTTGCCCGCCGGCCTGCAGCCGACTATCTGCTTACGGCCTGCCTGCTCGACAAAGACCTCGACGGGTTTGTCTCGACCGTGGGCCGCTATTACAAGGTAGACAGTCTGCTTCCCAAGCACTATCGTGAGGCCCTCACACTCTACACCCACACCCGTTCGACTCCGCGATTGATCTATCACAACAACGTGATGGATGCTGACTTTCAGGATTATCAGGCCCTCGAACGCAAGTTTCCCGACAAGCGGGAACGCCAAACGGCACTGCGTGCAACCTATGGCAACACCTATTGGTATTACTGGCAGTACAGCCGCTAAAACATTCAAAAATTGAAATACTCAGAGATGTAAAAGGGAGCGGACAAGATGCAAAAGGTGATATATTCAAAGATGGAAGGGGATCACAGGCATCCCGCACCTTTCTCTGTGTCCGTCAGAGCACGGCCATTGCTATGCGGGCACATGCCTCCGCATCGGCCAAGGCGTGGTGGTGGCAGGTGAGGTCGTAGCCACATGCTGCCGCCACGGTCTGTAACTGGTGGTTGGGCAGGTGGGGAAAGACACGGCGCGCCGTGCGCAACGTATCATAGAAACGATAGTCGGGATAGTCCATTTGGTAACAACGGAAGACAGCTTTCAGGCAACTCTCGTCAAACGGACTGTTATGGGCTACGAGCGGCAGGTCGCCGATGAGTTCCGTTATCCGCTCCCACACGTGGGGGAAGACGGGAGCAGTCTCGGTGTCGGCTTGCGTGAGTCCGTGTACACGCGTACACCAATAGGTGTAGTAGTTGGGCTCGGGTTGTATGAGTGAGTAGAACGAGTCGGCAATCACCCCGTCTCTCACCACCACGATCCCCACGCTGCACACGCTCGTGCGTTCGCTGTTGGCTGTCTCAAAGTCTATCGCTGCAAAATTGTTCATGCTTCATCCACTTATTTGTTTGCCAAAAACACCCCGGTGAGAATCATCGCCGACCCCACACCAGCCATCCAAGTCATGGGCTCATTGAGCACCAACGCACTCGCCACAACGGTGGTCACGGGATTGAGATACACATAATTGGAAGCTTTGAGTGCTCCGAGTTTCTTGATGGAAAGACTCCAAAGCGCAAAGCACAGAAACGAGGCCACGACACCCAAAAACAGCAGGTTGCCCCAAATTTCAGGCCTGAGCAGTCCCGACAGGGGGAATGTCCACGGGGTGACGGCAAAGAAAGGAAGCATCGTCACCAGTCCGTAGAAGAACACCTTGCGCGTGATGAACACGGCACTGTATCGCCGGCTCACGCCTTTCATCAATATGCTGTATATCGCCCAGCACACGGCAGCTGCCAGTGCAAGAAGGTCACCCAGCGGATTGAGCTGTAACACGAAATGTCCGTTGAAGATGACGAGTCCTACGCCGGTCAATGCCAGTGTAGAACCGAGAAAGAGGGGCCATGTCATTTTCTCCTCGCGGAAGAGCACCATGGCCATCATCACGGTGATGAGCGGAGCCGTACACACGATGAACGACACGTTGTTGACATAGCTGATGCCCACCGCCATGTTTTCAGAGACGAAGTAGAGCGAACCGCCCGTGAGTCCGAGCAGCACCATCCGCCCCTCGTCCCGCAGGTTGTCGGCCATGAGCCGGCGGGGAGAGATAAACCAGATGCAGATATAAGCCAACAGAAATCTCAATGTGAAGATCTCTGCCGGTGTCATGCCGTGGAGGATAAGCACCTTGCTGTTGACGAATGTTCCACCCCAAATCAGCACCACTATGGCGGCGAGGAGGTGATAGCCTAAGTTCTTGGTTACTCGCATTTCGGTGCAAAAGTACAAAAATAATCCATATTTTACAAACAAAGAGGGGGAAAGAAAGCCTCCCCCGGCCCCTCCGAAGGAGGGGAGTACCCGGCGGAAGAAAGCCTGCTAAGAATCACACCAACCCTTAAAGGAGGCTTTCGAACCCTGCAAAAGGATAGGTGTTTCACGAAGATTTACGCGTTCTTTCGCATCACTTGCCGGCAAAAGCAGCAGGAAAGGTGGAGCTGTCGACGGATGATGGGGAGAACTTCGGATAGAGTAATTGTCAAACGATTTGTCTGTTTTCGGGCTCTCTGCTTGCAATATTCTTGGCAGACAACCCACTCGGTGCAAATAAGCGAATTTTAGCAATGTTTCCAAAGTACTGGTAATCAGTCGTTTGAATTTTACTGACACCGTATTGGGGATAAAAATGGGCTTCAACGGGCCCAAACGGAATTGCAAATGGGCCACAGTTGCATGAAACAAGGAAAAATGAAGGTGTTGCTCTACCTCAAAAAGAGCGGTCTTGACAAGTCGGGCAAAGCCCCGATTATGGGGCGGATAACCATCGACCGTTCCATTGCCCAGTTCAGTTGCAAACTCTCCTGCAATCCCGATTTGTGGAATCCCCGTGAGAGCCGAATGGACGGAAAGAGCCGTGAGGCGGTGGAAGTGAACAGCAGGTTGGAAAACCTGTTGCTGTCCGTTCAGTCTGCTTATCAGTCCCTGCTCTCCAAAGGATGCCCGTTTGACGCAACCGATGTGAAGGAGCAGTTTCAGGGCAGCGTGCAGACACGGTGCATGCTCATCGAAAGGCTGGACATACTCATCAAGGAAAAAGAAAACCATGTAGGTATAGACATCAAGGAAGGAGCCATACACGGCTACCACTCCACCCGGATACATTTACAGAAGTTTATTCAACGGAAGTACAAGGTTTCGGACTTGGCATTCTCGCAACTTACAGAGGATTTTATCCATGAGTTCCAGCAGTATTTCTTAGGTGAGTGTGGTTTTCAGGAAAGCACGTTCTATAATGTAGCCACGCATTTGAAGACGGTATGCAGATTGGCATACCGTGAGGGATTGGCAGACACGCTCCTTTTTGACAAGGTTAAGATATCAAAGGGCAACAAGAAACTCCCCAAGGCACTCGACAAGGAAGCGTTGGAAAAGCTGAAGGCTCTCTGCTTTGAGGATTTGGAGGAAGAAATGGAAACGGCAAGGGACATATTCCTCTTTGCCTGCTATGTTGGTGCAGCCTATTGCGACCTGATGGAACTGAGCAAGTCCCACCTTGTCCGTGATGATGAAGGCAAAATATGGCTGAAATTCAACCGCCACAAGACAGGCGTACCCTGCCGTATCAAGTTATTGCCCGAAGCCATTAGGCTGATAGAGAGGTTTCACTGCGATGAAAGGGAAACACTGCTTCCCTATATCAAGTACAAGAGCTATCAGACCTGTCTGAAAGCCCTGCGGCTTCGTGCAGGCATATCGTTTCCATTTACCACTCATACCGCAAGGCACACCTTTGCAACACTCATCACGCTTGAACAGGGCGTGCCTATTGAAACGGTAAGCAAGATGCTGGGACATTCCAACATAAGCATGACGGAACGCTATGCCAAAGTAACTCCACTGAAACTTTTTGAGGAGTTCGACCTTTTCCTCTCTTTTACAGGTGATATGCAGCTGACTATCTAACGATAAAGTCTCATCATCTTATTTTTATTCATCCAATCAATCAAAACATTAAAGCATCAAGACAATGAGAAGTACATTCAAGATAATGTTCTATATCAACAGACAGAAAATTAAGGCAGATGGCAATACCGCCATTCTATGCCGTATCACCATAGACGGAAAAAGCACAGCCATTACCACGGGCGAAGAATGCAATCCCTCCGAGTGGAACACCAAGCAGGGCTTGACGACAGACAGGAAAACCAATCAAAGACTCCATGAGTTCAGGGAAATTGTGGAAAAGACCTATCAGGATATACTGACAAGGGACGGAGTGGTAAGTGCTGAACTTATCAAGAACCACCTGCAAGGCATAACAGAGAATCCGTCAACCCTCCTTGCCATGAGCAGGGCGGAGCTGCAAGCACTCAAGGAAAGCGTTGGAAAGTCAAGGGCGGAGGGAACTTATCTGAATCTGTCCCATTCTGACAAGAACCTCCGTGAGTTTGTGGAAGATAAAGGATTGCAGGACATATCCATTTCCACCATTACGGAGGACTTGTTTGAGGAATATCGCTTCTTTCTCAAAAAGCGCGGATTAAAGGGAACGACCATCAACAACTATCTCTGCTGGCTGAGCAGGCTGATGTTCCGTGCGGTCAGCAAGAGGATTATTCGCTGCAATCCTTTTGAGCATGCCAAGTATGAGAAAGAAGAAAAGAAGATACGCTTCCTGCAAAAGAGTGAAGTTGCTAAACTTGCGACAATGAAAATGAATGACAGCGAGGCGGAATTGGCAAGGCTGATGTTCGTCTTTTCCTGTCTTACGGGACTGGCAATCGCTGATATGGAAACTCTGCAATATGGGCATATCCAAACGGCAGCGGGCGGGAGGAAGTATATCCGAAAGGAACGCCAAAAGACAAAGGTGGAGTTCGTTGTGCCGCTGCATCCAATAGCGGAGGCCATTATCCGCCATTGTTGGGAAGAACAGGAGGGAAACGAAGAACTGCAGACGGTGAAAGAAAAAGGTGACAGCCTTGTCTTCCCCCGTAGTTGCAGCCGTAGCGTAATGGGCAAGAACCTGTGCATTGTGGGCAAGGCTTGCGGTATCAGAGAACGGTTGTCCTATCATATGGCAAGGCACACTTTCGGTACAATGAGTTTAAGTGCAGGAATACCCATTGAGAGCATTGCCAAGATGATGGGGCACGCCTCCATATCAAGCACGCAGATTTACGCGCAGGTGACGGACAGGAAGATTTCGGAGGATATGGACAGGCTCATTGCCAAGCAATCTGCAAAAGAGAAAGAAATTGCGGAGAGAGGGGTTTATGAACCAAACTCTGCTAACTCGTTGTAATTAAATGTCCTATCAATTTTGACAAATCGGTCGTGTAGCATTTTTGTAGCAGTATTTTGACTGCTTGATGACTACCATTCTGACTACCTTTTGAAAGCACAACTGCTCTCTTTTCTTCGGTACAAAGGTATATAAAATTGTACCAACCTCCAAATCTTTGTACCATAAATATTTAGAGATTTTACTGCTACACATTCCAGTGCAAGGTGCAAGCCCTTATATATAAGGGGTCTTGCACCTTGCACTGGAGGACTTGTGTGTGATTGCCTAATATTGGTTGACCTTTTATAGCTTTATCACTAATAAAAGGTGAATTATGTTATTATTTATTTCTATATAAGTTTACTATATTTATCTTATGCTTGATATAGAAACCCTTTGCATCCGCCACCAAACAAATAATTGCATCTGGTGCATGACGACTTGCAGAGGGTACATAAACTTGCGTGTGACGGGTTGCTCGTGCCAAGATGTTTCTATAACTTTATGTTTATGAAAGAGTTACTGGAATTTCTTCGAAATGAGAGATTGAACAAACATCTAAAACAGGCGTATCTAGCTGAGAAATTGGGAGTTGATGAAAGCACAATATCCCGATGGGAGTCTGGTCAGATTACAATGGACTTTCTCCAAATAGTAAACTATGCGACTGTTTTGGAGATAGATGTTTATGAAATGTTTGCATATCTCGCAAGCAATGGACAAGATCTTCTCAGACCTATTGCAGAAGTACACGTTGAGGTGTATACAAAAGAAGCCTACAACTCTCTTATGCAATACCTTGCGAATTCTGGGATGGATATAACAATTAAAAGCACCAAGTTGAAAAGATGGAAATAATCGCAGTAGAAAGCCAAGCCTATCAGGAACTGATAGATAGGCTCAACCGAATAGAGCAGTATGTTGAGCGCACTTCTCATCTTATCCAAGATATAGATGACGAGCTAGAGATGACAACCAAAGATCTTATCGGGACTCTGAATGTTTCAGAGTCCACCCTTTATCGCTGGCGCAAGAAACAGTTGGTACGGTATCGCTACACGGAGGGTGGCGATGTACGCTACTTCTTCAAGTCTATCGTGATAGCCACGAAATGTAACCGGCTTCGCGTATCAGGTATGAGAAACGACGAGGTTCTTGGTCGGCTCAACCGTTTCAAGGACAATCTCATCATGAGTTCATGTCTTAACCCTAAAAACCGACAATTATGATAGAAAAGGAACAGATTCTTTTGCTAACACAAGGAGGTCTGAATGTGTTTTCCCATTTCCTCGGCTTTGAGGTAAACCTTCATCGCAACTTCCGAAGCCCTTTCTATGACGATAGGCGGGCTTCCTGCCATATCTACTACGACAGGAAAACTTCTTCTTACAAATTCTATGATCATGGCGATACCACCTATTCAGGGGATTGCTTCTGGTTTGTGGCAACCCTCCGTAACTTGAACCTGAAAACAAGTTTTCCCGAAGTATTGGAAACGATTGTACAAGAACTTGGATTGTATTCTTTATATGATGGTGAAAAGCATAGCAGCCATATCACGTCAGCATATAAAAAAACTATTGTTCCCACTCCTAAGGCTGATATAAACAAGTGTACGGAAGAACGTCCATATAGTTTTGAGATACAGCCCTTTGACGAAGGACTGCTGAACTATTGGGCGCATTATGGTATCCATGAGGATACACTCCGACGCTTTCGTGTACGGAGTCTTAAACGCTATGAAAGTGTATCTGCTGAAGGCAAAAAATTTGAACTTCACAGTTCACCTACGGAACCTATGTTTGCCTATATCGGAAACGGCTATGCCAAGATATATCGCCCTCATAGCCCAAAAATCCGTTTTCTCTATGGCGGACGGATGCCTGCCACTTATTGCTTCGGTATGGAACAGATTCCAACCAAAGGCGATATGCTTTTCATTACAGGTGGGGAAAAGGATGTGCTCTCATTGTATGCACACGGCTTCAATGCCATCTGCTTCAACAGTGAAACGGCACAGATACCGGAAAGTATCATTGAGAGCCTTCAGCTTCGCTTTCGGCATATCATTCTTCTGTATGATGCTGACGAGACAGGCGTACGCGAGAGTCATAGACAAGCAGAACATTTGGCGGAATACAAGGTCTTGAGCCTTTCACTTCCGCTCATCGGCACGAAGTCTGAAAAAGACATTTCAGATTTCTTTGCCTTGGGCAACGGGGCAAAGGAACTGAAAGAGCTGCTTGCCAAGATGTTCTCAGGCCTATATAGCCAAACTATGATGATGTTACGTTCCTGTGAAATTGACTATGAGAATCCACCGGACATTTCCAAATCGGTCGTGGCTGTGAATGGCGTTCCGCTGGGAACGCAGGACAATCTGTTCTGCATTACCGGAGGTGAGGGGACAGGCAAGAGCAATTATGTCGGAGCCGTCCTTGCCGGAGCGTTGGGAGAAGAACGGCTGCCGATAGAGAAAACATTGGGATTGGAGATTACCGCCAACCCCAAAGGCTTGGCAGTCCTGCACTATGACACGGAACAGTCCGAGGCACAGCTGCACAAGAACTTGGGTAAGACATTGCGTAGGGCTTCTTTGACGGCAGTACCGGAGTTTTGCCATTCCCTATATCTTGCCTCTCTGTCCCGCAAGGACAGGCTGAAGCTTATCCGCGAGAGTATGGACTTGTTCCATCACAGGCATGGTGGCATCCATCTTGTGGTTATTGACGGTATTGCAGACCTGATACGCTCAGCTAATGACGAGACGGAGAGTATTGCCATTGTTGATGAACTTTACCGCTTGGCAGGGATTTACAATACCTGCATTATCTGCGTGCTGCACTTCGTGCCTAACGGCATTAAGCTGCGCGGGCATATCGGCTCGGAGCTTCAACGCAAGGCGGCAGGTATTCTTTCCATTGAGAAAGACGACAATCCAGAATACTCAGTGGTAAAGGCACTGAAAGTCCGTGACGGAAGTCCGCTGGACGTACCTATGATGCTTTTCGGCTGGGACAAGGCTGAGGATATGCACGTCTATCGTGGTGAGAAATCCAAGGAAGACAAGGAAAAGCGCAAGACCGATGAACTGATTGGCGTTGTCAGGGAGGCTTTCCGAAATTCTTTCAAGCTCACTTATCAGGAACTTTGTGAGGTTCTGATGCGGGAGATGGGAATCAAGGACAGAACTGCGAAGAAATACATCGCCTACATGAAAGAACAACGTATCTTAGCACAAGATACCAATGGCAACTATCAAAAAGGAGAACTATGCCGTACATAGATTATAAAACCAAAGATACTTGGCAAAAACGCCTGTTTGACAAGCTGATGAGTGTCGAGGATAAACTCGACCGGTTGCTTGTCCTGCAAGAGCAATCCGTCGATACAACTGTCCATCCACCCCTGAAACCGGAATATCTGGATATCATAGATGTATCCAAGATACTCAAAGTAGAACAAAAGACCATCTACAACTGGGTGTGGGCAGGGAAGATTCCTTATCTCAAAGCTAACGGACGATTGCTTTTCCTTCGGGAAGAGATAGATGAAATGTTACGTAAACGAGATGGCTGGTAGCAGCAGACGACATTCTGATGTGTTAGATTTTGGCAATATATTTGTTTTATTGCCAAAATCTAACTACCTTTGCACCGGACCATTAGTGATAGCAGAATGAATGTCAGTAATATAATTGTAGATTTTGCAAACACCAACAAGGAATTCAGAACGAATGACTTGTCTGAGTATCTTTCTGGGAAGATTGAACTTTCCAAGAAGATGTTGTCCTGGCACTTACGCAAGTTGCTGGACGAAAAAAAAATATTCAGAATAAGCAAAGGAGTGTATACAACAACCCCTAAAGCCATTTTCCGTCCTGTTCCTAATGCTCACTCCATTCGATTGTATAAGAAATTAAAGGTGGAATATCCCTTATTGGACTTTTGTATTTATAACGGCGAAATACTGTCAGACTTGCAGCATCACCTGTCGTACAACAACAATATCTATATAGAAACGGAGCGCGATGCCACTGAAACCATTTTCCACTTTGTACAGGATATGCACGAACGCAGTTTCCTTTCGCCGAAGGAGGATATTATGTCCGATTATATCCGGTTGGACAAAAGTTCCTTTATTGTGAAGCCTCTTGTTTCAGAATCGCCCATACAGGAAGTAAACGGCATAAATGTACCAAGAATTGAGAAACTCTTGGTTGATATCCAATGTGACAGGGATTTCTTCTACCTGCAAGGTCAAGAGTCCTTGTACATGATGCAGAATGCCTTTGCCAACTATAATGTGAATATTGGCATGTTACTGCGATATGCCTCACGGCGCAATATTAAACCGCAAATAGAAAAATATATCAAGGAATTTGTATGATCAAGAAAGAATGTATGACCACCGAGTGGATAAAATCCATTTCTGTGCGTAACAAGTATAAAGACTTGAATCTGATAGAGAAAGTTATCAGGGCAATGTCGCTATTGGAGATGCTGAAATTGTCAGGTTGCCCGTTCTGTTTCAAGGGCGGTTCGGCTCTGATGCTTATTTTGGGTGAGTCCGCTCACCGACTATCCATCGACATTGACATTATCTGCCCACCCGGGACGGATATTGAGCCATATTTGAAAGATATAGAAAAGTTCGGCTTCATATCTAAGACCCTTGATGAGCGGCAGCAGAGGGACACGAATATTCCCAAGAGCCACTCGAGATTCTTTTATCATATCGCTTATAAGAACGATGATAAACCTGCGTATATACTGCTTGATGTCCTCTACGAGGATTTACAATACCATGCGACTGAAGAAGTTGAGATTAAAGGGCCTTTTATAGAATTGGACGATGAGCCGTTGAAGGTAACCGTGCCATCCGCTGACGATATTCTCGGTGATAAACTTACGGCATTTGCCCCCAATACCTCTGGCATTCCTTATATCAAGGGAGACAGGGATTGCTCACTGGAAATCATCAAGCAGTTGTATGATGTAGGCAGGCTGTTTGAACATTCCGGTAACTTTCAGCACACTAAGGATACTTTCACCCAAATAGGGAAAATAGAATTGCAATATCGGGGCTTACCCGCTGAACTGTCACTCATTTATGAGGATATTAGGGAGACCGCTTTGTGTCTGGGCACTAGAGGGCAAATTGGTAAAGGTGATTTCAAAATGCTACAAAGTGGCATTAAGAAAATAGACGGCTACATCTATAAGGGGAAATATCGCATAGAAGAAGCTATCGTGGATTCGGCTCGTGCAGCTTACCTTGTTACTTCAATAGAAAAATCAAATACAGAAATAGAGAGATACGATGGAAATCCGAACACCATACTTGCTATGGAATTGTCTCCTTCCGTCAATAATAAACTCAACAGATTGAAGAAAATACTACCTGAAGCTTTTTTCTATTGGGTCAAGACAAGCGAACTATTACAAAAATAATCAGTTAGGTTTTGGCAATAAACAAGCGTTATTGCCAAAATCTAACCAGCTCAACAAATAACTACAAATACACTTCCATTAGTGTCTCCACTTGGGTCTGAAACTCTGCAAACGGCCATCCTCTTCTTTGTCTTGGACAGGGTTGTTCTCATTCTTCATTTTGGCAGGGTAATTGTTGCCGAGTAAATCTTTTTCTTGCTTTATTTCCCCTTTTTCTCCCTTTTCCTCATCAGGTGGAGCAAGGGTAAGCGCAATCTTTCTGTCCAACTCAGCGGCTTGCCCTTTAAGTGAACAAAGCTCGTCCTCTTTTTTCCAAGAACTGTTAGCAATGTTGGTGTAAACGTCTTTGTTGGCCACAACCTTTGCCATCTCTTTCTCATGTGATTCTATGACTTTCGGGATACGCTCCAAGGCGTTAATGAAGTTCTGACACGCAAGTTTCGGGTCTGTTGCCAACTTACCATTATTATAGGTATAGTAGATACTCTCCTGTCCTTTGACGAAGAAGCGGTTCACCGAACAGTCAAACAAATCCTTGGAAGTACTCTCTGTCTTGACCATAATGGAGAAACCATAGATTTCGCCAATTTTGTGGTATTCCCCTTTGGTGCGAGCTTTCTCGTCAATCTCCTGTAAACGTGCAGCAATGACCTTGAAGTCTGTACTATCTTCCACACCCTTGATAGTTAGTTTGTTGATGGGCTGTCCATCGGCATCACGTTCTACACGCTGCTCAAATAGAGCTAAGTCAGACTGTGCTTCCTTGATTTTGTCTGTATGGAAAGATACGGAACTGTCAATCTCAGCCAACTTCCCTGTTGCAGCATCACGTTCACGGAGGAAGTTCTTACGTTCTGATTCCAAGGTAGTAATCTTCTTATCCAATCTTGCTTTTTCCAAAAGGTCGGTATTGCCTGAAAGCACTGCTACATACTCTGAGAAGTTCATGCCGCTGTCCTCATCCATCGAACCCTCGTCGATGGTGCGACAACCAAGCTGGTTACTTTTCAGTTGATTGATGAACAGCTGCTTGTTATGCAGCAGGTTAAACTTGTAGCTATCCAAGGAACGTTCCACGGCATAGATAATCACATCAACTTTATTGTTCGCAAATTCCTTGGCGATAAGGTTTCCCTTGCGTACGGCACGTCCGTTACGCTGCTCTAAGTCCGAAGGTCGCCAAGGCGTGTCCAAATGATGGATCGCAACGGTACGTTGCTGGGCATTCACACCAGTACCCAACATGGACGTAGAACCGAAGATAATGCGAATATCACCGCGGTTCATCGCATCTACCATTGCCTTCTTTGCTTTCTCGTTCTTGCATTCCTGAATGAAACGTATCTCGTAGGACGGGATATGATAGTCTTCTACCAGCTTACGCTTGATTTCCGAATAGATGTTGAACTCTCCGCCGGGCTTGTAAGTTCCCAAGTCAGAGAACACGAACTGTGTACCTTTCTGTGTATCGTACTTTCGGTAATAGTCATTGAGCATCTTGGCACAATGGCTTGCCTTGTTGTCTATATGGTCTGAGTACCCTTTTTCATCAATCATGCGTAAATCAAGGCTCATCTTGCGCGCGTAGTCTGTTGCGATAAGCATCTTTGCCCTTTCCTCACTCTCACTCAGAGGTGCTCGCCCCAAGATTGTGGCATCGCCACTCTTGGCAAACTCCATCAGCTTTCCGATAAAGACTTCCTGCTCGGGTGTAGGCGGAATGTTGTGTAGTATCTCATTCTTTTCCGGGCGGTCGATGCCAATATCCTTTGCCGTGCGAAAATCGCAAATCTCCGCATAGAAAGCAGCCAGTTCGGGCACTTTGATGAAGGTACGGTAACGTTCCTTTTGGATAATCTCATTGGTGATGGAGAACTCGTAGTCAGTCGATTTCTTGGCAAAGACGGCTGCCCATGCATCAAAACTATTGATACCTTGCTTTTCCAAAGCCTGCGGACGGAGATACTTGAAAAGAAGATACAACTCCGTCAGGCTATTGGAAATGGTCGTTCCCGAAAGGAAAGTGGCTCCTAAGTCCTTTCCGGACCGTTCTTGTATGGTACGAATGGCAAAGAGCATGTTTAAGGCACGCTGTGAACCATCAGGATTACCCAAGCCCGATACACGGTCATGGCGAGTGTTGAACATCAGGTTCTTGAATTGATGCGATTCATCTACAAAGAGGTGATCGATACCCATCATCTTGAAATCCACCGCATCGTCCTTGCGTTCGGTGATGCTGTCCTGTATGTTCTGTAACTTGGCTTCAAGCGTCTGCTTGCGCTTCTCCAAGCCTTTGAGCATACCACGGGAAATCTCCGCCCCCTGCATGCGCAAGACTTCGAGGTTTTCCTCCACGGAGTCCATCTCCTTTTGCAAAATAGCCTCCTGTATCTCCAATGCTTGCGGTATCATTCCGAACTGCTCGTGCGTGAGGATGATGCAGTCCCAATCATTGTTCTTGATGTCGTTGAAAATACGCTGGCGGTTCTGCTTATTAAAATCGTTTTTACCTGGATAGAGTACCTTAGCATTAGGATATGCTTTCCTAAAGGTATCGGCAATGTCGAATACGTTTGCCTTCAGTCCGATAATCATCGGCTTGTTTGCCAGTCCCAACCGCTTCATCTCGTAGGCTGCCGTACACATGATGAGCGTCTTGCCCGCCCCCACCTCGTGGTCGCAGATGCCGCCTCCGTTGGTCTTCAGCATCCATACGGCGTCCTTCTGGCTCTTGTAGAGGTCGGCAATGCCCAGCCGTCTAAGGTCAAGGTCGGGAAAAGTCTGGTGCGTTCCGTCAAAGTTGGGTCGCACGAAACAGTTAAAAAGGCGGTTGTACCTGTCGGAGAGCTGTTGCTTGAAGGTGTCGGGCGTACGTCCGAGCCAATCGACAAAGCCCTGCCTGATTTCCTCAATCTTGGCGTTTGCCATCTGTATGGCATGTCCGTCCCTTACTTTAATGGTCTTGGTCTCTCCCGTAACCTTGTCCGTAACTTCCTTGCTCTTGTTGATGTCGGGAATGGTGTTATGCAGGGCGTGCTTCAGGAGATTGATGCCGTCATAGCGGCGGAACTCTCCCTGTACGGCATACTTGTGCCAGATATTGGCATTCTTTCGGTCGCAGACAATGGAATATTCGTCCATATTGGAGTGATAGGATACGTCAATGTCTGTTCCGAAGAACTCCGAGGCAAACCTGCCATAGACCTTGGCAGGTATCCAGCGTTCACCGAGATTGAAGTCAAGGTCCGCAAAAGGAATGGGTGTTGGCGTGGCTGCACGTAGGGCAGCAAGGCTCTGTTTTGCCTCTTCGTGTTCGGGATGGTCCAAGAGCCACGACTCGATACGCTCCGCCTTTTCTATTACATTGCCCGAAATGAACTTGTCCGCTACCTCGTAGGCATTCTCTTCGGGATTGAAATAGATGCGACCTTCCAAGGAAGAAATGATGTCGCTTTCCTCCAAATCGGGTAAAAGCGAACTCATATAGTCAAGTTCCACCGTACCGTACTTGTTGAGCGATGCGCCCAGTGCCTCCATCGGGTCTGCGGCAATGGTCAGTTCCGTGGTAGAAAAAGCTGTAGGATGGTCAAAGATGTCCGCCTTGACGTACCTGCCGTTCTCGGAGCGTTCCAAGAAGAGCATTTCCACGCCTGTAGCATCCATCTTGATGATGTCGGTGTTCGCCTTCTGATTGAAGTAGCCCCAGCGTGCAACATAGTCATCATACACGTGGTTGAGCCTGCTGCGGTCCTCCTTGTCCTCTGTCCGGTTCTCCGCCTCGTAGTCATAGAGACGATGATAGCACTCCCGTATCTCAATATAGCTTTTTAGACGGGAGAGCTGGGCATACGGCAAGTCCATCGGGTTAAAGGTTGGATGTCGCTTTAAGTCAGAAAGAAAGCCTACCTGCCCTTTCTGCACGACAATGGAGCCGTCTCTCAGATGAGAGTCCGGCGAAGAGAGAAAAGGGCGTGGTGAAGCGTCAAACTCCTTTCTGACTTCCGCTATCGGTTTTGGCTTGCGCTCCTCGGCTTCGTTCATGAAGTCGAAAAGGGATGGCTCACGTGAAGAGGAAGAAGCCGCTTTCCTGCTGCCACGGGTACGCCGTTGAGGAATGGTCGCTGCCTTTTGCATTTTGAACTCCGATGATTTTTGGGGAGCAGTTTTTGTTATAGGACGATGCGCCTGTGAAGTTCCTGAATTATCCTTGATTTCATTGTTCACACGGGTAACTTCTCTTGTCCAAAGACTGTATTCCTCCGGGGCAAATAGTGACAGTTGCTCCGGTTGTCCGATATCTTCCATGTTATTGTCCACCACCGGATGATGATCGTCGTCAAAGAATATCGTCTGCCCGTTCATCTTTCTCGGAGCTTCAATATCCGTACGGATTTCCTGTGGCTCCTGCTCGTATTGATGATGAAGTGTCAAGGTGGGTACGCCTTCGGGTGCAGGTTCAACAGTTATGGAAGGCTGTTCTGATACGAATTGTTGTGGGTCGGACTCTGATGATGACGGCTGTAATGGAGTTGTCTCTCCGCTGGAAACGGTATCTTCCATTATCTGCGTATCGTTCTCAGAAGTAATGGTCGCAGTCTCCTTAACCTTATCCTCTGTTTCTATCTTTGTTACCACTTCTTCCTTGATTTCCTCTGCCACCACTTCTTCTTTGGTATATTGTCCTCTGACTATTTCTTCCAGTTCGGCTATCTCGTGCAATTTCTTAGGAGAGAAGTACAGATCACGTTCAATCCCCAATCCTCTTACCTTCACGCCTTCCATCTCGTTGAGGGACATATTGCCAAGCTCCCAGCCATAACCCATCGTCACGGCACCGAAACCAATACGGCTCTTGGGGTCATATTCCAGAAGGTAGGCTGTGTATGCTCCCATAGGGAAGAAATAGCGTGCATAGGCAACCTTATCGCCTATGAGTTCCTTTTCCGTGCTGTAAAGTTTTGGCAGTTGTTTCCTGATACTGTCGGGCATGAGGTTATAGGCATCGTTTATGCCCTTGTCTTCAGTCTTTGTCTTTTCTGTATCTTCTTCCCGACTTATGGTAATACCCAACTTGCGGAGCAGTTTCTCTGCTTCTGCCTCCCGCTCTACCTCTGTCATCGGTATACCTGTTTCATATAGCTTACGGTCGATACGTTGTCCCATTTCAAGAGAGAGTTGTGTTCGGAGACTTTCTGCCAATTCCTCAATCCCTCCCGTGAACCGATACTCCCATGCCGGTCTTCCATAAGGGTCTGTACCCAATATGCGCTCTGTGGCAATGGTGCGATGAGATATGTCTTTCCAATCTCCTACAAAAAGAGAGTTATGCTTGAAGACGACCGAAGAACCTTCTTCCTTGGGAACGGAAACGGTTTCTACGAACTGCTGTTCAATTCCCTCGCTGATTTCTTTACCAGTCTGCTTCTGCAGGATGATGAGGTCACTGCCTACATCCGTTCCTGCATTGTCTGAAAACATACCTGATGGCAGTCGGAGAGCGGAGATAAGGCGGCTGTTCTGCATGAGGTAACGGCGTATGGCCTCATTGCGGGGACTGTCCAAAACACCCTGTGAGGTGATGAATGCCAGTAAGCCACCTTCCTTGATGCAGTCCAGACCTTTCACGAAGAAGTAATTGTGAATGGCACGTGTGGACTCACGCTTTAGTGTATCCTTGCCTCTACTGTACTCTCGGTCATAGACCATGAAATCCCCGAAAGGAATGTTACTTGTAATAAGGTCGTATTTGTCTTTGTTTTCTAACTCCCCAATAGCTTCAAAAGGCTCGTTTCGGACGAAGATATTGCCTTTGCCATAGGGGTGCAGGGCCTGTGAGATGCGGGCAGTGAGCAGATCCTTTTCCATTGCATCTACAACTCCTGCTTGCCTTGCAAAGATTTCGGCAAAGGCACCCATACCCATAGAAGGGTCTAAGCATCGTCTTATCTGCAGGTTTGTGAAGGCAAGTGCGTCTGAAATGGCAGAAACGATGCGGGTATCAGTATAGAAGGAGGTTAGCACGCTTGCCTTGATGCTCTCCCAATACCGCTTGGCGGTATTGGCATCAACGGCATCACGGTAAATCATCTGCTTGAGCCTTTGGGTTGGCTCGAAGAGGTGTTGTTCCGACTTGCTCCAATAGCGGATGTCATCGGGGTTATCCGTACGGTTGAGTACACATTTCAAGCCACCGAAGCCTTGGTAGTCCCGTAAGATACTTTTCTCAGCTTCGGTGGCTTCGCGGCGTTCCTTTTCTAAGCGCAAGACCACACGGATAGCTTCCGTGTTGGCTTGCAGGACTTCTTTCTTATTGTATGCCATAGTGTTTTCTCTTAATAAAGTGGAGGAAAAAAGGTCGGCAGGTAATACTTATATCTCCCGATCTATATCTGTTCCTCTCTGTTTCTGTCGGGATTATCTCCCTTTTTGTTTTCCTTTCTTGTTCTCAAACTCAAAGGAAGTGGCGTAGTCTTCGCCCAGAACAAGTTGGGCATTGAACTTCTTGCCTGCCTTGCTGGTCAGCCCTTTAAGGATAGGCGTACGACCGGAACTTATCAAGTCACGGATATTATCTTCAGAGAGAAGTATGCCGCAGACTTCACGAAACACATGGAAACCACAGGTCTCATGCCTGCACTTGGCTACCTTGGCATAGATGCCGACACTCTGCTGTCCGCATTTTGGGCAGCGGTAAACAGGATAGGACTTTTGTTCGGGAGTAAGTGAAAGGAGTTCCTCACAGATGGTACTTACATAAGAGTTGATGCCTTGTGAGAACTTATCAGATGGCATCTTTCCTGCTTCAATAGCGGCAAGGGCAAGTTCCCAACTGCCTGTCATCTCTGCATTGGCTATCTTCTTATCCTTGACTATTTCATAGACTGCCAGACCTTTCTCGGTAGGTATGATGACTTTCTTATCCCTTCGGATATAATCACGGAGGATAAGCGTTTCAATGATGTTGGCACGGGTGGCAGGTGTTCCGATACCACACTCTGCCATTGCTTTCTTACTTTCTGCATCTTCGACCTCTTTTCCTGCGTTCTCCATAGCAGAAAGCAGTGTCGCTTCTGTGTAGAGAGGTTTAGGTTTGGTCTTATGCGCGGTTATCTCGGCAGAAACAAGTGGTAAAACCTCTTCTTCTGTCAAACTAGGCAATGAAGACAAAATCTGTTCATCACCATCTTCTTTCATCTCTGCTTCTACTTCTTTACCTTTCTGTACAGCTTTCCAGCCCAAGGAGATTTGTCGGCATGCTTTCCAAGTAAAGATATTGGTGCCGTGAGTGAACCGTACCTGCATACGCTCTTCCTCTGAATCGGGGGAAAAGGCTTCTATGAAGCGATTAACTACCATTTGATAGATGGTTCTTTCATCTGCCGACAATCCTGATGGTGTTTCACCAGTCGGGATGATGGCGTGGTGGTCGGTTACTTTTGCGTTGTCCACCGAATGGCGGTTAAGCGGAGTCGGAAGTGTTTCTCTTATCTTGCGCAGTAGGGCGGGTACTTCCTCGAAGACATCCTCGCTGATGTATCGGCTGCCTGTACGGGGATAGGTCGTGATTTTCTTCTCATAGAGACTTTGGGCTATCGAGAGGGTCTTGTCTGCAGAAAAGCCGTGGCGTTTGTTGGCATCTTTCTGCAAGGCAGTAAGGTCGTACAAGAATGGTGGCGCGGTATACGTTACCTTTCTTGTGACCGATTCCACTGTAAGCTGGCTCTGACTGCGAAGCGTAGCGAGAGCAGTCTGTGCCAATGCTTCATTCTCATAGTCTTTACAGCCAACGGCTTTTATCGACAAGCCCTCTTTTTCTGTGTGAACGGATAATTTCCAATAGGGCACGGAAGAAAAATCACGGTTCTCTATGTACCGACGGCAGACCATAGCAAGTGTTGGGGTCTGTACCCGTCCCAAAGAATAGCCGCCTTTGCGGGCAATGGACAGCGCACGGCTGGCATTGATACCTACCAGCCAGTCGGCTTCGCTTCTTGCCTTGGCAGAATGATAGAGATTGTCGTAACAGTTTCCAGGTTTGAGATTGGAAAGTCCCTCACGAATAGCCTTATCGGTAAGTGAACTTATCCAAAGACGGTCGAAAGGTTTTCTGCAATCAAGATATTGATAGATGTAGCGGAAGATGAGCTCACCTTCACGCCCTGCATCGGTGGCAACGATGATGCGGTCTGCCTTGTCAAAACAGGAGCGTATCACTTTGAGTTGCTTCAATGCCGCAGGGTCTGATACATACTCCTTGTCCTTACGTACTTGTCGTACCACTAACTGAAAAGGATTGGGACGAATGGGCAAGTCCTCGGCTTTGTAGGCAGAAAAACCGTAGGCTTCAGGCATGGCAAGGGCGATGAGGTGTCCCATTGCCCAAGTAACGACATAGCCACAGCCTTCCATATATCCGTCTTGCTTGCTCGTTGCTCCTACGATGTGGGCAATATCTCTGGCTACCGAGGGTTTCTCGGCAATAATACAAGTTGTCATAGTGCTGAATGGTTTTAAGGTTACAATCTACGTCCACGGGACTTCTTCTGCTTGTTCTCGTCCTGCTTTTGCTTCTGCTCGGCAGTAGGTTGTGTCTGTCCCGTTTTGAGAGGCTCTTTCACATCCTTGGTGGCTTCATTCGTCTTGCCGTGGTTATTGACAGCTACCTGTGTTTTGTGTTCTTCGGCTACGGTAACCACTTTTTCTTTGCCGGTTTCTTGCTTCTTGTCAGGATTCCACTTGTAAAAACGTGGTCTATTCTGTTCCTTGTCCATACGAACGTACGCGTTGAAAGGTTGTCCCTGTTTGTCCACCATATTCTTTAGATATAGTGTACGACCGCTATCCAAGGCTTCACGCTGTTTATCTGATAACTCTAAGCCGCAAAGCTTATGAGGTACACCTTGCTGCTGTGTCTGTTTGTGTTCCTGTCGTTCTCTTAAACTCTTGTTGTCGCCAAAGATGAACTCAATGCCTTTCTTCTCTGCATTGACCTGAAGCGTGGCATTAAAAGACTTGCCGCTCTTGGCAGTCATACCTTCCACCTTCACGGCTTTACCTTCCACAAGGTCTTTGTATTGTGCATCGGAAAGAGTAACACCCTTGATTTCCTTAGGGATATTCACACGGTCAGCACGCAGGGCTATGATTTCATTGGTCTGCGGATCGATAGATACGTAGGCAGAGAAAGGCTCTCCGTTCTTAGGTGTTACCTCAATGGTCTTGCCAAGATTACCCGTAGCAAGGAGTTGCTCCTTTTCTTCGGGAGAGAACTTGTAACCCATATAGGGAAAGTCAAGCTGTGGTTCTTTTCTCAAAGGATGAATTGCCAAACCGACATTGCCGTTATCGTCCGTGCGGAAAGCAAGGCGAGCTTCGGTGTAGATGGTAGTGTCTCCAATAGGTACGGCTATCGTCAAGAGATTGCTCTTCTGCCAATTGAGCATCTTTTCCAATTCTCCACTCTGCTCCAATCGCTCACGGGTAAGTCCGAGATTATCGAGTTGCTTCCAATCAATCTTCGACTCATCGATAGCAGTGGCATTCTTCTGATGGGGTAAATAATCCTCAAAGGAAATGCCTATCTCAGCCAGCTGCTGCTTGCTTTCGGACTTTTCACGGCTTTGCAGTATGGTGCGCAGGTTGTCCACGCCCTGCTCCACATTGTCTGCCAATACCTTGTACAATCCAAAATGAGTTGGGTTATTGAACTGTTTAAGGAAATTGGTCATGAAGTTTTTGAGGAGTCCGTCCTTGTTATTGAACTTCAAGAACGCTGCCTGATTGGCGGCGATTGCCTCGGTGGTTTTAAGGTTTCCCTTGTCGTCGATACCTGAAACTATGGAAAGCTTGCCTGCTTCTTTTTCGTTCTTTACTTCCGTGCGGTCTTCCAAGACCAGCACGTAATTGTCATTGCTGTTTGATTCCATTGCTTGATAATTTTAATGATGAATACTGTTATCAAGCTGCTAAATTATAGCTATATAAAGAGATTGGAACACTTTTTGGAAAAGCCACTCTGCTTTGACCCCTTTGGCCAAACAGGATTGCTCACCTTGGCCATAATATGATTGACCCTTTTGG
>PPYE01384328.1_pt1 | contig 72507 bp, 78 predicted proteins | sample 1559881 | NCBI WGS metagenome assembly PPYE01 (sample SAMN08240022, study PRJNA423297) | Human gut metagenome, whole genome shotgun sequencing project. | reverse complement strand
TCGCACCCGTCGCCCAGTTTGCACCCGTCGCCCAGTTTGCACCCGTCGCCCAGTTTGCACCCGTCGCCCAGTTTGCACCAGTTGCCCAGTTTGATATTGCGCTCTTCAAATTCAGAGGCTAATTCAGAAAGTTTGTTGTACTTAAAATGCGCCCATCCGGTGCCGGAAACCCAGAGATAAAGTATCTTCATAATTGGTTATCTTTTGTGTTTTACTTTTCGATTCGGGATGCAGGAAATCCAGCCCCAGAACGGTATGCGCCGCTTCAAGTAGTCCGGATCGTCATAGTGGTTGTATGCTTCGGTCTCGAAGCAGGTGTAGTAGTATGCGCCTGGGTAAGGCGGCAACAGCAATTCGACCAGCCACGAAATGCCGTAGCAAATCCAGCCGGCGAAGAGAATGCCGACCACCGTCAGCGCCCAGCCCCACCAGGCGAACGAGCGGCATATGGCGACGGGCAGGAGGATTGCCGCGAACAGCACGGACAGTTCGATCTGCTGAGCGCAGTGTATTCCTTCGTGGCGGCGCGTAGTCTCGTCCATGCTCCACGTCATCGGCTTGCGGGTAAAGGCCCACAAAAGCCATGTTACATAGCTGAACCCCTTGAACGGGATCAACTTGTTGTGAACTTCGATAGGTAGTTTCATTGCAAGTTCAGTTCATAACCGTGAGACAAAAGCCATTCGGCAGCAGTCATAAGCGCATCGACCAGTTCCGGCTCCCGATAAAAGGTAATCTCCAACCCTCTCTCAGTTTTGTACCCCGCATACCAGCCTTCACAACATGGGGTGATATTGAGGTGGAATATTCCCTTGCGCTCGATAAACATCGGTAGCAATTCCAGGATGTCAGCGACCGTATAGGCGGGACGATAGTAATCCGGATACTTATTGTGCAGTATACGCCTCGTTTCCTCATCCGTGTTCCATATCTTCAATCGGGCGCAATCTTCATCCATTTCCCATACCATGCTCGCCTTCTGCGCGGGCACTCCCATCTCGATCAGCCGCTTCGACTGCTCGAAGCTTGTTACTTGGTCTTTCATATCACTAACTGTTAAATCTCAACATGTTTTCAAATATCCCCATCATCGGGGCCTTTACGATACTATTTCCGGCCAGCTTGTACTGCTGGGTATCGCTGATTCCCGCAGCTTGTATCTTGTTAATGTCGCTGTCCGAAACATCCATCAGCCGCAAACACTCGCGGGGTGTAAGGCGGCGGATGCAGCCAGCATAGTTCAGCAGATTGTTTTGTTCCCACGCGCTGCCTGTAATCGTTCCGGGAATATCCGCTTCGCCGCCTTTGTTGAAGCCGCGTCCCCGCATCAGGATTTTCGGTTCAAGCCCGCCGCCCGATTTCGTCGTTATCGTCGGGCTGATGCCAGTCGGATCGTATACCCGGTATTGCTGTCGGTTCCAGTCCGTTTCCTTCGTTGCGCCGATCTGCATCACATAATTATCCTGTTTGCCCATTTTGTGTGCTCTTGCATTTATCGTCATGGCAACACCATTAAGATCGGCTATTTTTGCAGGCTTAAACGGTTCATTTCGGCCTGTCTGCTTTTGCAGAAATTTCAGCATTGTTTCGCTCAGATAATACTTCTCGTCTACCTCCATCTCCAGTACATCTTTCAGCCGCTTTTCCAACCGAACCGGATGCGGAAACTCATACCAGCATCCGTTAAGAATGGAAAGCATAAACACACGTTCCCGGTTCTGCGGCACACCGTAGTCTTTGGCGTTGAGTATTTCCGTATAATTGACATAACCGAGCGAGCGAAGCCACGATTCCCATTTGAGAAACAGCGGACGGTATTTCTCTGATACGAGGGCTTTCACATTCTCCATCAGCAGGAATTTAGGACGCTTGGCCGCAATCGGCCGACGGCATTCCCATAACAGGGATGAACGGGTGCCCGAATCTTCGTCGAAACCCTTCTGCTCTCCGGCGCTGCTGATGTCGGTACACGGAAACGAGTAAGTGAACAGGTCGAAATTCGGAACGGCGTTCCAATCGATTTTCGTGATGTCGCCGTAATTTCGGTCTGCCAACTCCGGGAATACAGCATTATGGGCCTTGATCGCCCACTTGTCGATCTCCGACCAGCCCACGCACTCGTAGTCCGCACCGATGTCCCGAAGAGCCATCAACTGACTGTCATAGCCGGAAAAACTTGTGAATACTCGTAATTTCATAGTCATTCGCATAATCCGTAATAACTCATGCAGCTGGTCGCCGTGTCGTCGTCGAACAAACTGCCCGTGGCGTGCTGCCATTCGACATAGCGAACCACGTCGCGGATGTCGGGGTATTTATTACCGCTGACGATTGCGCGGGCAGGTATTTTGTCCGGGCCGAAAAACGCCGAACGCAGTTCTTGTTCGAGGGTGGCAATCTCGTCTATCCGCTCCGGGGCCTGCCGGGCAATATTGAGGATGTCCCGCTGATTCGCCATCACGCACGGCCAGCAGCCGACACGTTTGTAGCCCATTTTGTAGAGCGGGTTCGGCTCCAATCCTGCGTCGAGGATGTAATCGATTACCTGCTGCGCCGACCAGTCAAACACGGGCCGAAGCAAATCGTCGGCGAACTTCTCCCGGAATGCCCGTACCTCCTTGCCCCGATAAGTGTGCTTTTTCGGCTTGCCGTTTTTGTCGTAACCGTAAGGCTCGAAATAGTACTTGAAGTACGTACATTGCGCCGACATCTTCGCCCGGCTGGCCGATTCTGCTGCCCGGATGCCCTGTATCATCAGCATATTGTCCTGCACCTCGTCCAGCACGTAGTCGATACAGGGCTTCGTCTTCAATTCCTGCGTGCAGAACCGCGCCCGCGTCGAGGGCCAACGCTTTTTCTGCCGCGCGAGATCGACCATCCCGTCGTATTTCTTCGACTTGAGCGTCACCAAATCCAAGTGGAGTTTATCCGCGATCCGGTTGATGTACTCGTAGGTCAGCGGATGCTCCCAGCCCGTATCGCAAAATACGGTCGTGAAGTTCTTGGTGATGTGTTCGCGCGTCCAAAGAAGCGATGCAAGGCTGTCCTTGCCTCCCGAAAAGGTTACTATGACTTTCATTCTTATCGTTCGTTTAAGGTTAACTGAGGGGACTGGGGACGCGGGGCGTCATTAGTCGAGGGTGTTAAAGTTAAGGGATGGGTTCTGGCGGGAGGATACGATTTTGTTCACACGCTCTATCTCGGCATCGATCTCTTTCTCCAGCCGCTTGCTATCGGTCAGGGCTGCCGACGACCGTGTCCGGAAATATTCGCGCTGCTTGGCCCGCATGCGCTCTACCTTGCGAAAAAACTCTTCGTGTGTCATGATCTCTCAATTCGGTAATTAATCGCCTTATTCGGCCCGAAATGGCGCCTCAGCACATCGCGAACCACCTGAACACACCCCGGCAGTTCCAAAAAGGCCATCAACTCCTTCCTGGCGGCCGTGATATAAACCTTATCGCCTTCGGCATATAGTCCGCGGAAATACATCAGCATCGGAGATGGGTCTGTTGCCATTGTACTCACGATACAATCGTAAACCTCGCGCCAGATGCCCGCAATACGAGCTGGACATTTCGCGGCCTCCTTATCCGGTGTCCAGAATTTAAGCGCAGCGGCCCGGTTTTTTATCGCGTTGCCATTGGCATCTACCCAGCCTGTTTTTTCGTAATAAGCGATGAAGCGTTCGAGCTCCGGAAGCGGGTCGAGCAGTTTTTTATCGAAAAACAGAATTTTCAAAAATTTTTCTCTCTCTTTGGCGCCTGCGGCAGTGTCAGCATCAGATTCAGAATCAAAAACAGAATTAGAATTAGAATTAGAATAAATATTAATAGGGTTTTCACTTATTGCGTTCGGTTTTTCATCGACCTCCGTATTTCCGTTTGGTTCTTCCGAAAACCGTTCGATTTCATCGGGAACCGTTCGGTTATTTTCTAAACCGTTCGGTTTTGACGAGGGACGCCCTCCGCGAGCGCCGTTCTCCCTATTCTTATCGCACTTGGCCTGATATTTCTCCGAATTGGAATCCAAAGACGATTTGATGAAGCCGAAGCACATTTGAGTGACCATATCCATGTCGGGCAGCTCTTCGCCCGTAGAATATGCGAATATGGCCGTCAGCAGATCGCCCCGCTGCTCCCTGTTCAGCATCTTGATCTGCGGAAAAAAGTCGTTCCGCAGAATGAAGGTATCTATCTTTTTCTTAGCCATTTTACTTTCGATGTTCTTGCTTGTGACACTCGGCGCAGAGTGTTATGAGTTTGTCCAAATGTTCAGCCTCGTGACCTACGATCGATTGCCCGTTTTCATCGTAGTAGGTCAGGTGATGTACCTCCAGCGTATAGGTCTTGCCGCAGAGCCGGCAGCGGTGGCCGTCGCGCAGACGCACACGGCGGCACACCTCCCGCCACTGAGGAGATTGCAATCCCCGAACATAGTTACTCCTCCGTCCCGGACGGTGCTGAAGCCTGCTCATGCAATTCGTTCATGTCTATGCCCAGCACATCGAGGAAAGCCTGCTTGTTGGTTTCCAGGTTGGCGAAAAGGCTCTGTTCGTCCCATGACGGAATTTTGTCTACCCGGCAGAGTTGGAATTTACCATCAATCCAGGCGTAATAGAGGTAGTGCCCGCAGAGAGCCATCCGCACGGTCGATTCGCCCGGCAGGTCGATCTCCTTCTCTCCGCGCTTGACCTGATAGACCAGATCACGGATTTGCGTGGTCACAGCCTGCAATTTCTCGCGGGCCTCCCTGATGATCGCCTTGCAAGATGCCTCGACTTCGGCCAACTTATCCTCCAGTTTGGGCTGTTCGTCCTCCATCAACTCTGAATAGTTAGCGCGGATCGTCGACAGCTCATAGTCGTCGAGCAGCCGCACCGCCTTTGCGCCGGTCATACTTTCGGCGATGAATTTCCCGGACAGGTGTTTCCGAATCTCTTCCATGTCCTTGGCCCCTTCGAAGATCACCTTTGGAAACGAGGCGTTTTTCGGCAATTTGAACTCCGGCGATTGCGGAGCGTAACCCTTCAAATCAATCATAATTTTGCAGTTTGTTGGTTGAAAAATTTCGTCAATGTCTTGTAATCGTTATCGGTAAGTTTTACCGTTGTGTGGCGTTCACGCTCCAGATTTTCGACCACCGGCAACCCGTATCGGCCGATAAGGCCGAGGCGGTAACCGGCCTGATTGCCATCCTTCATGCGGTTGCATTCCCGGCACTGGGCATTCACGTTGTAGATATTCCATCGCGTCGCCGTATGTGCCCGCGGGATGTAATGACCGGCATCGCACGTCGAGAAGGTGATAGCCCGGCCGCAGCTGATGCACCGGCCCGTCCCATCCCGGCAATCCCGGCGGCGGATGTAAATGCTGAAAGCCTTGTCAAGTATTTCCCGCGCGTTGCTCATGCTTCCGGCAGGTATTGAGGTAACAACTCCGATTTGATATAGTCCGGCAACTTGCACTGGATGATCCCGTATGCGCCCTCTTCGGCCTTGGCATCGAAGCCTGGCCAGCAATTCGCGTCCCGGCACTGTTTCACGATGTCCATAGCCTGTGCGTATTTGTATTTTCCGACCTGCAAATCCTCGGCATCCCAGTAGAATACCGCAACCTGGAACGGAATCGTCGTCTGGGCCATAATCATCACCGTCGCCGTGAACTTGCGGCCCGTCACCTCGCTGGCAACTTTCAGGTACATCCCCTCGGCCAGCTCGTAGCGGAACTTGGCGCAGTCGCGCATGAACGCCTCGACGGAGGTAGCACAAGTCGTCTTTACCGACAGGATGGCATTCATCCCGAAGTTTTCGGCCAGTAGCAGGCCGTCGGGGCGGATTTTCACCTTCAGCCTCGTGGACGGATCGGTGCCGTAGATCGAAGTTTCGGTTTTAACATATTGCATCAGCGTCGTTAATATCCCGCCGCCGTAGGTTTTGTATGAGGTCTTTATCACGCGGATGATGTTGTAGTGCTCCTCGCCTATCATCGTGTAACCCGCCCTTTCGGCCTGTTCTTCCAAATCCGCCACGATGTCCTTCAGGGCTTGCAGTTTCAGCGTGGAAAGGATCGTGTACTGCGGAATGCAAAGCAGGTCGCAATAGAAGTTGATAAGCGTGCAGTTCCCCTCGATAGTCCCCCGGTTCGCCTTGGGCGCCACGACGACCTTCTCGAACTTCGACGGCTCCAGAATTGCCTGGTGGCAGAATGTTCCCAGCTCGAAATGATCGGTATTCCGGGGCTTGACCTCCTCGTTGCGGGCGACCAGGTAATGACGAGGGGATTTCAACGCCTCCTTGAGCAGCGACGAACTTTCGCCCGGGTGTGCGAGGTATTTTTCCATCCTGTCGTTCACGACCCGGCCGTTCACGCTCAGAGCGTGATTATGCACCTTCTTCGGGCACTCGGGCAGCATGGCGATCCGGTGCAGGAACTCCTCGAAGGGCGTGTAATCCTCCCGGTCGAACCGGAGCGGGGAAAGCTCCTCCGCAACGGTTGCACCGGTCAGGTCGGATATGTCAAATCCGTAGTCCATAGCTATTTCTTGATGATAAGCCTTTTCACGCTCCAGTTGTCCGACTTGTAACTGTTCGAGACGTTTTTCTTTTTCCCGAGGTAAGTGATCTCGAAAGCATCGCCCGGCTTGATCGAAGCCTGGAACGATTCGAAGATTCCCACCAGGCGGCGCGATCCGTTGCGAACCGCGCGAAGTTGGCCGTCGACATTCTCCGCGAATTGAGCGACCAGCAGCTCGCGGGATTCGCCCGATTCCATTTCCACGACGTTCTCCATATTCAGGCCTACGAAGAACAGGCGCCGCGTCTCGCCCTCTTTCTCGGGCGTCCAGTATTCGCCCGACATTTCAACCGGTTCGGCCTCGGCTTGCGAGAGGTCGGGAAGGTTGCGAAAATCCACCGTCGCAACTGCATTCACATTTTCCATAATTATAATTTTATTGGTTAAACAATCGGTGCGGAGAGGGCGGGATTCGAACCCGCACGAAAGCTACTGCTCTTCGCTTTCAACCGGCCGGAAATCGGGGCTTTATTCATGTGCAGGTCGCATCTGCTGGTATACACTATTCCGACAGGGGCGCTTACCTGTTGCGCTACCTCTCCGTGTGCCCCGTATCGTGGGGCGGACGGCCTGGGCGACCCTCACGGGCGGCTTGCGCACCGAGTACCCGTTCGTACTCCCGATGTTGTAAAAGGTTTATGTCAGATGTTGTGTAATTTCGTTTTATGGGTATTGTAAAATTCATTGAGCAGCACCCGCAATGCCGGCAGGCCGGCTTCATACTCGGCATCATAAGCCGCCACAACCTCGTAACTCTCAGCAAGTTCCCCGTAGGATTCGCAATACCCTTGGCAACTGTCACCGCCGGTCTTTTCTACCCAACGGTAGTGGTGACAAATCTTCACGTCCCACGGGCCGAGGCATACACCGAGGTCATCGCTCGTGAAAACCGCCCCGTCGACATCCCCGCGCGAATCATGTTCTACGGCAGCGATCACCTCGCGCCAGAAGGATTCGAGGCTCGAATCGCGCATGCAGGTTTCGGCAGCCGCACGTGATCGCAAATGCTTACCGTTGATGAACCGGCTTTTATAAAAGCCCAAGGCCTCGGGTTGGTTCGTAGTACTGGGGATGTCCCTATATGCCTCCATAGTGTTACGGTTTAGCGATAAAGCCTGAAAGTTCTCATTACCCACCGCAGGATCGCCCGGCGGCGCATGAAACGGCGGCGGTTGCGCTCGCTCCGTTCTTTTTGGGCCGGCGACTGGTATGCGGGCCGCAATTCAAGTGTCGATTCCATAATGCCGATGTTTTACGATGGTTGCGTATATGCCCGTCGGGCCTGGTTCAGATTATAGAGAGTTTTGTAGCCTCCCGTATAAGTTTTGCGGGTCTTGGTCTTGAAAAGCCCCGCGTTTGCATAGCGTTGTGCTGTCCATCGGCTAATGCCGAGTTCTTTGCAGAGCTGTGTTTGCGTTACCCATACAATCGCATCCATATTCTTCGTAATTATTGAATTTTACGACAACCGCGTCACCTTCATTTCGTTGGCCACGGTGTCAATATCAAAATGCCACATTCCTTCCTTGTTGTTTTGCAGGCGCCCGCGCGCCGTGAGCATCGAATTGTATGTCGTACCCACCATCTTGAACACCTGTGTAGTCCCCACCGGGATTCTGCGTAGCGTACCTACATAATCGGGTCGCTTCATTACTTCTTTTGCCTTCATGTTCATATTTGTTTGTTGTTAAGAAGTTCTTTGAATCAATCCAAGCCTGCATTGCGTTGTGTCGTACTGGTGCGTGCAACCTGCTATCCTCTACAAGTCCGCATCCCCGGTTTCCCGGATACAGCGTAATGACTGCTGCCGACTCCCGAAATCGTAACCCGTACGAATCCGTTTACGGTGGCAAAGCGACCCCACACGCTCACATTGACCTATGCCGTATAACTTGCCTACACGCTCCAAGCGTGGCGGATATAGCCCATGGCCAACCGCAGCAACTCGGCTTTTTGTATCTCTCGCATAGGTGTCCCGCAGCACGTTTTCCATCAATCTCGGCGGCGGGATTCGAACCCGCCTGATTCAAAGAACTTCTGATAGTTTTTCAGTTTTCTTACTGCTCCTATTCATTTATAGTTGTCAATCCATCAATCACCGTAGTATTGACCTGACACGCCGTAGAAATCCGCGGGCACCGTCAGCAGCTCGGGACGGTATTCCGTGGCTTTCGGCTGTACCGTCGGCCGGTTCTCTATCTTTGCCGTCATGATCGCCAGCTTTTCATTGCGCCAAGCCTTACGCAGGCAAGCCGAGAAATCCATCGAGCTCACACGCTTTAAATACCAGGCATTCTTCATGATCTGTCTTTTATTATACATAGGTTTCATTGTCGTAATTTTTATTCGTTATTTTTCCTATATTTGTGCATACGTTGTATGTTGACAATGCAAATATAAAACATGTTTTACATTTAAACAAATTTATTTCAAACATTTTTTAAATGAATGCGCAGAATAATGAAATGCCAGCTGTTAATCAGAGAATTAGGCATTTGATAGATTCAAACTACAATGGAAGCGTGCGGGCATTTTGCATTGCGCTTGGATTTACTGATTCTCAGAAAGTTAATAGATTATTTAAGATCGATCACAGGAATGGCAAATACCCAACTCCAAGCATCGACATCCTTAATTTAATATCTAACAAGTTAGATATATCATTAATTTGGCTTCAGAATGGTAATAATTCAACGGTTAAATCTAATGATCGGCAGGCTGATATATTCGCGGATGGAATTCCCTTTTACGATATGGATGTAACAGCCAGCATCGCCGAAACCTTTTGCGATGAACGTGAAGACGTGCAATACTATATCAATTATCCCCCACTAAACGACTGTGATGCTGCATTCCCCGTATATGGTGAGAGTATGATACCTGACTTTTATCCGGGAGAAGTAGTGTTGGTGCGTGAGATTCGGAATGTCGATTCAATGTTATGGGGTGAACCATACTTAGTTATTACAAATGCTCTTTGCGACAATTTGAGAACGATAAAAAACGTCTATCTTTCAGAAGATCGCCAAAACTTCATTCTTCGAGCAACAAATCCGCGCTATTCAGGGGATACAATTATTTCGAGGGATAATGTGCTAAAAATATTTTTGGTGAAAGGCAAGGTCAATAGACGGCAATTATAATGAATGAGAATAAGAGGAATATAATGTAATAGAATCAATATGAAATCGCCACTAATTACTACAACGAATTGCATTGAGAATGCCGAAATAGAAAAATATATTGAACTAATAGCCACAAACGTAGTAGTAGGCACCAACTTATTTTCAGATTTTGCAGCTTCATTTACTGATCTTTTTGGAGGGTACTCCAATACCTATCAAAACAAATTAGATAAAGTATACAATTCAGCAGTTGAAGCTCTGCAAATAAAAGCATCCCGCATTGGTGCCGATGCCGTAATTGGGGTCAAAATGGATTTTGGCGAGATTTCTGGCAAAAACAAATCTATGTTCATGGTATCAGCAGTCGGAATGGCCGTTAAATTGAAACAAAAAACTACGGATTCGCCACAAGAAATATCAGACAACATTAGCATATCGCAGGAAAGATTATCATACGAAATCACGCGACGCATTATAATTGATACTATCAATAAGGATAAACTTCCCACTACCGATCAATGGAATTATCTTCTTAATAACCCTATTGACGAAATCGCATCTATACTATTATCCACGTTCTTAATAACAGGTCAATATAATGAATCTATGACCGAAAGGAAAGAGGCATTATTAACTAATTTTCCTCAATATATTGGTCTCATAAATAGAGATACAGCAATAAAACTTTTGTATGAAAAAATTGAAGAAGGCACAATCAAATTAATAAAAGATAATAAATTATTTGATCCCCAATCTGTACTAAATCTTATTAACTCTCAAAAAATTCATGAAGCAATAGCATGTCTACCTTTTGAAAGAGATTTATATTGTGCTGATGATTTATCTGCAATGGAAACAATAGCTACCCGTCTGAAAAACCTGCCAGATGTAGGGAAAATAGAAAGTGTCAAAGGGGTATTTAAGGAATCAGAAAAATTCATCTGCAAGAATGGACATAAAAATTCTGTTGACAAGGAATTTTGTACCGAATGCGGCATAAATATCAAAGGGTTAAATTGCGAAGAGGTGGAAAATATAAATGCTTTCTATTTAAAAATCGAAACACTACGTAAACTTCTTCAATAATTTTTAGCGATCACACTCTAATGCAAAAAATATTCCTACTCCTCATAATCCCATTAATGCTTGCTTGCAGCAAAGACAGCGACAACGATCCAGTACCCTATACTACAAACTATAAAGTAGGGCATGAATACGTACAGACCTTTTATGTCCAAGGGCTTTATACCAGCGGTGGATATAGCCTATTGAGTATTGATGATCGTCTACCGTACTCCATTTTTCCCGACGACGATGTATTCGCCCAAATTGCCCCGACCGACACTACTAAGCCGGATGTCAGCGAAACCGCGGATATAAAGCTCTACCAAGTGGCAAACCTTCGCTTTACCTTCAAAGCTACGGACTGGAGCAAATGGCAGTCGATCTACAATGCCAAACGGATCACTGACTGGCGGTGGGTTCTCGGCAAAAAGGAAGGCTATGTATTCGACGGCCAAACATACGAACGAATCGTGATTGTTGGAGAGGTGAAATAAACTTCACTGCTAAAATCCCGCTCCAACAAATATGCGTGCAAATTTGCGTGAAAGTAGTATAACGGCATCTATATTCCTCAATATTTCAACCTATTATAAATCTTCGCGCCAGCTTTGGGAGCAGGGGGTCGTGGGTTCGAATCCCGCTACCCCGACGATTGAAAGCCAACCACTTACAGCGATGTAGGTGGTTGATTTATTTTAGCGCAGGTACACAATTTACACACAACTTCGCCCATTTTTAAAGCCGTCGATCCCCTACAAACACCAGCTCAACCGCTGCCCCCCCCAACGGACGGAAATTTCCGTTGGTTGAATACAAAGACAGCACGGGCTGGCCGGCGTGTTTCCGTCTTATTGTTCTAAAAGTTCACACAACATCCCGTAAAAACACCACAAAAACGCATTAAATTGTTCGATAAGTCGCAAAACCCTCATTAAGAGCTGCCGGCGTCCGGGTTCAGCTCTCTCTCGCGCGCATAGAGGGCGGAAAATTCATTCTATATACTTGTAAAAGGCTTCGTGGGTTCTATTGCCTCGCGTACGCGCGCGTAGTGACGTGAAAAAATTATCCTTGTTTGGGGTTGATTTTCCCCTCGTTGTAACCTCGTTGTAATTCTTTGACCCTCGCTGTAATCTCGCTGTTGTTTCCGTTTTACCTTGACGTAACCTTGACGTTGTTTTTGTTTTACCCTTACCGTAACCTTACCGTTGTTTTACGCTTTACGCTTGTTTTAGGCTTGTTTTTCCTTGGGGTAACCTTGGGATCATCAAGTCGTTTCAAAGTCGATTTTTCGGTGCCCAAATTGAAAATACCCTCCCCGTAACCACCCCGTAATCTCACCATTTTACCCTTAGCAAAACCTTAGCGGTTTTTAGGGGTTTTATCCAATCGGTATAACGAATCGTTAGAGCGTCGGGAATAACGACAGCGGCACAACCTTTTACCCTTTGTGTAACCTTTGTGTATTTTGGACACAATAGACGCCAACAGCAAACCCAGCCGCCCGGATTGACGGCTGGGGCATCCTCGGGGTATATGCGGAATTCCTCAACGTGGGGTGCGGGTGGGTTCGTCGCTCTGTTCATGTACCAACCGGGTTAGTTCGGCATTAAATTCGTTGCCGATCCTCCGTCGCTCTATAAGCTGCTGGAGCACCTCCTTTACCTGCGGATCATCCGGTTTTATTGCGCCGCTCTCCAATTTGGACACAATCTCTTTCCCTCTGCGTATTACCGCATCTGTCTCCGCAGTTATCTCGTCGTTCCGTCGTAAAATTTGGTCTCTGTTCATAATACAATAGTTTTTTATCGGGTAAGTTTCATTAATAATCCTTTCGGCTTTTGGGCGGCCTTGCTCGGCGATACCTGCGCCCGCAGTTCTTGCAGCTGCATCCGTAGTTCGATAATCTCCATGACTAATTCGCTACGTTCTTGGAGTAATTGAAACCGGGCTTCGCTGGCTTTCATGTAAAGTTCCGAAAGGCTGTTAAAGTCGGAGGGTTTATTCGTTTGTGAACTCATATTCCCTGTTGGTTTGTGGATGAAACATCAAAACATCGCCGTCCCTTTCCCATTCTCGGATCGTGTACCTGCCTTTCGGGAGGTAACCTGCCCGGCGGACGGCTTCGGCCTCGGTGGGGAAATACCCCACCGTGTGCCCTTCAAAGGATAGTTCGTAGATCATAACCGTAGATGATTAGTTCAACATTAATTGCAAGGCTTCGGATATATCGGGATACTCTTTGCCTTCGGCGTCCCATACCGCCGGAACCAGCACGAGGTCTTGCCTCTCGTCGTTGCACATCTTCGCCTCGTAGTTGATGAAGGCTATATATCCCTTGTGGGTAATCTCAAATCCCCTGCTGAGGCCCTCGCAGTGGAAGGTAATGTAATCGGCCGCTTTGCGGGCCATTGTCCGAATGTCGGACGGGGTTAATGCTGTGGTCATGGTATTAACTTAGTTTGCTGGTTTTGCATTGGTATTGATTGATTGTGCGCCTGCCGGCCAAAATATCACGGCATTCTATAAGCTCTTTTGTTAGTTCGACTATTCGCTGCTGTGCCTTGATAAGGCGATCACCCTGTTCGATGTAATCGCGTACATCTTTCCAATACTCCGCCCGCCAATCTATCTCCGGGGAACTCGTCGTGTTTACGTTCTCTTTCATAATTTTATCGTGACTTTGGTTGAATCTCGCTATTTTTTAGTCGCCGTAGTACGTTCTGCTGTTGCCGTAATAGTCCGCGGGCACTATCAGCAGCTCGGGACGGTACTCCGTGGCCTTCGGCTGCTCCGTCGGACGGTTCTCGATCCTCGCGGTCAGCATCGCCAGCTTCTCATTGCGCCAAGCCTTCTTGAGGCAGGCAGAGAACGACATCGAGGCGTTGGCACGTTTCAGATACCAGGCGTTGCGCATGATCTTCGAAAGGTTGTATTTGGTTGTTGCCTTCATGATTTATTAGGTATTAGCTTATTTTCTCAATGCAAATATAAGGCATTAGTTTGTAACAACCAAGGATTTCCACAAGAAAATACAAAATAATACTATTTTTTTTCACTTATTTATTTGGCATTACCTTATAATTCGCCTATATTTGCATTACAAACCAATGCTTTATAAGTATGATACAACTAAGAATTAAGGAGTTATGTAAAGAAAAGGGCATAACGCTGAATCAGTTGGCCGAAAAGATTGGAATTTCCCAACCGTCTATTAGCGGTATAGCAACGGGAAAGCAAAAGCCAGCATTTGACACGCTCGAAAAAATGGCCGATGCTTTGGAGGTTACTCCCGCGGAGCTTTTCGCCCCTCAACCGACGAACACAATCACCTGCCCGCATTGCGGCAAACTTATCAAGGTGGAGAAGGGAGAATAAATTATGGGAAAGAAAACAGACCAAATAGACGCCCAAAGCCTCGAACAGGCGCGCGCCCTATTCGAATCGGGGGACATCAACCGTATAGAGGTCGGAACCGTGGCCGGGCTTTGTGAGATTCACCGCTATTTGTTCGGTGGGTTGTACGACTTTGCCGGAAAAATCCGGACGCTGAATATCGCAAAGGGTGGTTTCCGATTTGCAAATTGCCTTTATCTGGGTGCCATCCTCCCGGTGATCGAGCAAATGCCGACAACAACCTTTGAGGAGATCATCGCAAAATATGTCGAAATGAACATCGCCCACCCGTTCATGGCATTCCCGAAGCACCCGGTCAATTTCTTCTACGGCCTGTTTGCCGTACTTTTTTTCGAGTGCTAATACAGTCTCACTATTGATTTCATCTGCTGTTTTAATTGTTTTCTCCATGCTTATTTTTTGATTTATTTGTTTATTTCTTATCTGGCCATACCCTCGGTGGAGGTCGCGTTGCGCCCGTAGAAACTGGAGTTTCCGTTTGGCTCGGTTGATCCGGTGGTTTTTCTGACCATCCAGTATTATCATAAGCTCGTCACGGCTTAATTCGACAGTCCACACCGAATAGTCGGCGATTACTGCCCGCCCTTCCGTCCTTCTCCCCATTATCCGCTTGCTAATTATGTTTTTAATCCTTACCTTTGCGAATAATGCAATGCTTCGTTCGACAATGCCTTATAAGAGAGAGGGACTATCCCCTCTCTTATTCTTTGAGGCAATCCAACGCGTCGGGATGGAGTTCTATGGTGCCTTCGTATGATACCCTAATGACACTACGGTAGTCCGTGTCTTCCGGCAGGATCGCAGTCTTGAAACTCGGATGATCCGCGATCAAAGTATTCAATGCTTCAACCGCACGGCGCACCTGTTCGCATTGCTGAAGTACATGCCCGCGCATTACCGCCACTTCGAGCGTACGCCGTTGGTGCTGGTCGGCCAGCCAGTCGGTAGACAATTTGACCTTATCCCCGCTTACGATAAATGCCTTAGGGTCGAGGGCATCAGCCTCACCGACACGCAGCGCATTTTTGATCGCCTGTTGTGAATTGTCGATGACGCTATTCATGTACTCATTTGCCCGCGCTGTGAGTTCCTCCCGTGTCGTTACGATCTTGATCTGCTTCGCGTCTTCGGCGGCAAGCCGTTTCGCCTGTGTTCGGATCGCCTTGCTGTCAAACAGCACAATGTCCGCAATGCTTTCGGTGGATACGTCCAGGCGCGCCACTTTCAGTTGCTGGATTGCGGCCTCAAGTTGGGGAATAGCGGCTGCGTGGGCTTTAATATACTCTTCATGCTTATTTGTCTTTGCTTTCATATTCGATAATAGTTTAGTTTGCATTGGTTCAAAACCGGATATTCGGATTTATGGCCGAATCTTTGGGGACATAACCGGGATGCTCGGCGTCGGGAAGTGCCTGCGCCCACTCTTTCGCTAATGCCTTGTCCTCTTCTTCATACTCGGGGATGTACACACCCCGCTGTTTGTCTTGCTCTTGCATGGTTTTAGTTGTTTTTTAATGTTTCACAATTACATTTGCCTGTGGCTTTCATAGGATGGTTACGATTTTGGGTTGGGCATAGGCGGCGTAGATCCGCCTATGTTTTTTTTCGCCTTTCCTGCCAGCCTCAATAGTCTACGCGCCAATCTTTTGGCTTGGGCAGGGCTAAAACACAGCATTGCGCAGTTGCCCTGTATGAAATCCGTGTCGTAATCGCTTGCGTCCGGGACGTACAGGATAATTTCGTCATCACCCCTGTGTGTACCGTTGCTGTCTACAATCGTGGTCGTTACGCGGTCGAGCGTCAGCCCGATACCGTGTTGGTTGTCGATCTTAATCTGCTTCATGGTTGTTTTATTAGTTGAAAAATGGTTGTTTCTTGGGTTGTTTTGCACCTGTTGGCCTGTCATGCACGGAACCTCCCCGCCTCGAAACCGTTGGCCATATAGAAGGCGATTTTGTCAGCGGCGTGTAATTCGTAGCCCCGGATGCACAAGGCAGTACCGAAACCGAATTGCGCAGAACTCGGATAGTGGTGATAAATATTTCCGTCCTCGTCTTTGGCCTTAGGTGCTCTGAACACCTCGTAATAGGTCAGCCCGCCGGGCGTCGTGCGTTTGTAGCAGTACATCCCGTTAGCCTCGTTATGGGCGATTTTCTCGAATTTGTCGCCGAACTTGGTAAACTCGTCCGTCAGTAACTGGTATAACATCCGTTTATTCATTTTGGTTGTCATGTTTTTTCGATTATTTCCCATGTCGTGGACACTTGTCCCACGTGGGTATTTTCATGCGCTCAAATTGCGTATTGCGTCAAAACGGCTCGGCCTCCCCGGTTGTGTCCGCCGCCGTATTCTCATAGTCCGTTATCCGGGTCAGGCTCTCATTGTGCCGAAAGTATATCCGACCTATCGCGCCCTCTCTATTTTTAGCTATATGCAGCACCCCGACGCCTTCGGACGATATAAGCCCGTATCGGGTCGTGGTAATCATTTGCGCACCATACATCGCCGGGCGGTCAATGAATGCAACAAGGTCAGCGTCCTGCTCGATGGCTCCCGATTCACGCAGGTCAGACAGCAACGGTGTTTTATCGGCGCGGTCTTCCAACTTGCGTGAAAGCTGAGACAACATGATGACAGGGATGTTAAGCTCCTTTGCCAGCAGTTTAGCCGCACGGCTGGCGGCAGCTATTTCTCGTTCGCGGGTGCTGTTCGGGTTGCGGGTCGAGGTGTCGAGAAGTTGCAGGTAGTCGATAATGACCATACCGCACTTGCCCCGGCGGTGCATCGCCTTACATTGAGAGCGGATAGCCCCTATCGTGATGTTGGCGCTATCGTTGAGGAAAATAGGCATAGCCGAAAGGGTGGCGCCGGCCGTCTCTATCTTCGTCCAGCCCGAAGCGTCGACATTACCGGTGCGAAACGCTCCCGAATCTACACCCGAGCTGCCGACCAGCATACGCCCGACCAGTTGGCCGGAAGGCATTTCTAACGAGAACAGGCAAAGCGGAACGCCCGACGCGGCCGCAGCACGGGCAAAATGTAGCATGGCAGCGCTTTTGCCCATTCCCGGACGGCCAGCCAATACGATCAACTGACCACCACGCCAGCCGCCCGTAAGAGCGTCGAGCCGCTGCAACCCGGTAGGAATGCCGATACACTCGCCCGCCTGCCTGGCCTGCTGTCGTCGCTCCAGGTCGTCGAGGGTCGCCCGCACGACATCCGACAACGACGCAATGTCATCCGGCCGCGAGACCCGGTCTGCAATTGCGGTTATATTCGATGTAGCCCAATCCACAACGTAGTCGGGATCCGACACAGCGCGTGCCGCGAGTTCGTAGCCAAAAAGGCATAAACGCCGCCGGGTTTCGGTGTCTGCGAGCTGCCGGGCGTGATCCAGCACGTTAACGCCGGAACCTACTGCGCTGGACAGCTCCGAGAAGTAGCGCAACATGTCACGGCCTTTGAGTTCCGGCCGTTGTGAAAGCGTATAGAGGTCGATTTTATCGCCTCGCTCCAACATCGAGAGCATCTCGCCGTAGATTTTGCCGTTTTTTGCGTCTACGAATGCCGAAATTTCGACGATCTCCGCCACGTCGGGTAGCTGATCCGGTTCGAGAATCAAAGCGCCCAAAATAGCCCTTTCGAGCTCGGGCGATTCCGGGAGACCTTCAGTAGGAGCCGGGCGGTTACAGGTCTTTGTAAATTCGTTTCGTTTCATGGTTTGTCTGGGTTGTGGTTTGATCGTGGCGGCGTAGCCAATTCGAAGCTGTCAAGTAGGCCGATCTATTTCTTCGTATCAACGGCTCGTAATTGTGCATTGCCTGTAATACCTCGCATATTTGCTCGGTCGGATATTTGTCTTTCAGCTTTTGCGACTGTTCCTCGGTCATTGGTTCTTTCATTTTCGCAACTCGCGGGGCATTGTCTGTTATCCATTGCTGAAATTTCAAAAAAGATTCGGAGTATTTATGGGGCGCGGGGGCGGAGCCTCCCGCATTCGTACTTACCGATGCGCCGTTGCTTTCCGGTATTGCATCTTCCCCCTTACAATCCCCTTTATTCTCCTCTTCTCTTATCTTATTTACTCTACTCTTATTGCTATAAGGATACCCATTAGGTAAGTTAATAGGGTACCCATTAGGTAAGCTATTTTTACCTCCATTCTCCCAACGTTTCTTTGCGCCCTCTTTTCCGCCCTCTGACTGTTTATGCCGTCTTTGATCCATCGGTTGCATACGACGTATTAACCCATTGGAAAAGAATATCTTATCATCAACAACATTAAATAGTCCGAAATCAAATACAACGCGGCGCACCTTTTCCGAATCTGTGCGATATTTGTACGCCACAAGTGGGATGTTTTCCAATGGATAAGTATAATCCGGTTGTGCCCTTAAGACCTCCAGCAACGACCAAAATATACCGTATCCCTCCATACCCATTTCGAATATCAACCGCTCGCATTTTGGATCATCTTTAGCGTTATATTCGTGGGGAAAGTAGAATGTATCCCGCCTACTCATTGTGCACCTCCTTCCGGATAAAATACCGCTTGAATTTACTGCCGTGCTCGCTGGGCACCCATTCATCGAGGATGTCGATGCCTTTGGCCCTCAAATCGCGTATGCAGCTCCGAGGATCGGATAATCGTAGGGCGACGGAAATGTCTGCGGCAGAATATTTTTTGCCTGATTGGAGTAAATTATAGACGCGCTGCTGATGGAACGCTAAAGTTTTTTGCGTATCTTTGCTGGTGTCCACACCAGGGGTTGCCGCTGCATGCTCGCTTCGAGCGCCGGCGGCGATCTTCATTTCATACATAGCCCGGGTGTTATTTACGGTTGGCACTTTCGGCAATACGCAATGTAGCAGCAGTTCGCTTGTCCTCCGGACGAACGGTGCGTGAATCAACCCACGCCAAAAGCGCCTTTTTCGAGAACACTATGCGGCGTCCGACCTTCTTATACGGGATCGTATTTTTGTGTATGTGATTGTAGAGCGTTGCCCGAGTAGTGGGGACGCCCTGCTCGGTCAGGAAATGGGCGGCGTCCTCAATATTCACTCCGTCTGTCTCGACGGGCTCATTTTTGCGCCGGAAGTCGGCGAGTTTGGGAAGAATCGCGTTTACTGCATCGCTGATAATGGATTGCAGTTGCGCGGGAGTTGTTACGATAATGGGTTCGTTCATGTCCTTTTTACTGTCTTGTTTTACAATTCCCGCCGGCCTTGCGGGCTGCTCAACGTTGATAGTGCAAAGGAATAATAAGAACTAAACAAATAGAACAAAAACGCAGTTGCAGTAGTTACCCGCAACTACTGCAACTGCAAAAGCAAAAATAACGCATAGATAATTATTGTAAATATGAGTTTGCCGACTCAATATCCAACGGCGAAATAAGGTCGGTGCAAATGTATTTCGTCACCCCCTGCCGTGTGCCTATATTTCTCCTATCGTTGTATATATCGCGCAAAGCCCTATAAATAGCGCCTCTTTCCCCGTCGGCAATCGGGCGCATTGTCCCGTTAGCAATTAAGGCAGTAATAATCGCTCCATACATTTTTGTCGGCAAATCTATTGGCAGGCGTCGTAGCTTATTTATTATGCTATCCTTGTCTTCAATTTGAAGATAGGCGGCAAAAGAGGCAGTAGTAGGTTCATTTGCATCAGGGCATGATATTTTAGATAGAAAATCCCGACGGACACGTATGGAATTTTTCAATAATTCGCAACGCTCTATAACGGTAGAAATGTATCCATCGCAATTATATCCTGCTTTGTACGCTGCATTGTATTCCTCCAATAATTCCACCTTGGCCGCATCTCGACAAAGTTTCGTTAATTTGAAATCGTATTCATTGATTTGCATTCCGAATTCGTCTACATACCCGGGTAATTCCTCATCAAACCGGATATTTCCCATTTCGATAGCTTTAGTAAATAATTTGTGCGCCATCTCCTCTGCATATTGAGAAATCGTTTCTTCTTGGAACTGTACTTCTCGATCGTATCCGAATGTATGCTTATTGTCGCGTATTACTTCCTCGATCTCTTTTTCGATAACGGATAATACCCGCACACGCTCTGCATATGTGTAGCTCTCTGCCCATTTGATTTCTCGGCAAATTTCTGCGCATTTTCCACGTATTCGTAATATGTTATCTTTAATATATTTTCTTTGCTCTGCGTTTAAATGACGTCCGGAAGTCCAATGTTTTGGGAAAGGCAGTGTATACATTGGTTTTGAGGCCCGTTTAGGCTTAGAGCTCGGTTTTATACGAGTCCACGGTATGGGCGTATCTTCTACTTGATCCCTTATTTGCTCAATTCTTGTTTTTAACTGTTGCACCTTATGCAACCTGGCAGCACTAAATTTATCCATATTCTAAAATTTCGTTAATAATTCCGCATTCTTCACCCGCTCCTCCCGTTCGAAGCTGGCCAGGTAGTTTTCCGTTGTTTTCAAGTCCTGGTGCCCGAGCGATTCAGATATATAGGCAATGTTAGCCCCCGCCCGCTTTAACACCGTAGCGAACGAATGCCGGGCCGTATAGGTCGAGATATTGCCGATGCCGAGCTTTTCGCCGACCTCCTTCATGCGCTTGTTGATCGCACGGGTCAGGTACTTGGTTTTATTCTTACGGGTTATCGCATCTTCTTTACCGGTCAAAATTGGGAAAATAAACGCGTCGGGGTATGGTGTTTGCCCCCAGCGGTCGATAATAGTCTGCATCGGAGGCGTTAATACCGCCTGTATATCCCGCAATGTTCGACTGGTGGATTCAGTCTTTTGCCGGATGAAACAAATTTCGCCGTTCACAATGTCCCTGTACTTCAACTTCACGAAGTCGGCAACATTAATCCCATTGCACAGGTAGAGAAATAGCCAATAATCGCGGTATTTGGCCGTCGCCTCGCTCCCATCGTCATAATTGGCTATTTGCCCTATTTGCTCCAAAGTAAGAGCCATTTTGCGCCCCGTACCGGCTTGTATTTCGTATCGTCCCCGGCCAAACGGGTATTGCGATTCTTTGAGCACGCCCAAGCGCTTCGCATCGTTGAGAACTGCGCGCAACGTCCGCAAGTGGATCGCTATTGTAGTTTGCCGCTTCCCTTCTTTACGCATGAAATCGGCATACTTTCCCAACCACGCCACCGTGATAACATCGAACCGAATCCGCATCCCGGCAAACCGCTCCAACCCCTTCAATACATTGTCGTATATCAACATATTTCCTATACGTCCGGCCTTCTCCAATTCTGCTATTTTCGCCCGAAACATCGTATTAACCGTATCGGATGCTGCGCCTTTTAGTCGGTTATTGAGAGCGTCGAGCGAGAACCCGCCAGCCCCTGCCAACTCCTCAACAGCCGTCCGCACGATCTGGTAGCTGCTTTCGATGTCCTTGCGGATCGCCACAAGTGCACGCACCTTTGTAGTCGGCAGTATTTCCCATTCCTCCGGCGATAAATCCTTTCCAGTCGGATAATAGTTCCGCACTCGATTGTAGGTAACACGGATTTTTACAGGGGCTTTGGGAGCAGGGGGTCGTGGGTTCGAATCCCGCTACCCCGACAAGTAAAAAAAGCCTTTCAGAATCATCTGGGAGGCTTTTTTTGCGTTTTGTCGCAGACTGCCCGATTTTGCCGATTTTGGCTCGGTTAACACGTTTTTTGCCCGTTTGTGTAAACCAATGTGTAAACCGAGATTTACACGATGAAAGCTAATGTTGAAGTCATTTGCTGCAAATCCAAACCTCTTAAAGACGGCTATTTCCCTTTAATGCTCCGAGTTACGAAAGACCGCAAACGCAAATACGTTTCGCTCGGCCTTTCCCTGCACGAAAAGTTTTGGGATTTCGAGAAAGGCAAGCCCAAACGCAACTACCCGGACAAGGAGCAAATCGGAACGGCTGATAGCGGCCAAAACAGCCGAGTACAACCATCTCGAAATGCAAAGCTAAGCCAAAACCATTAGCAACACGCACTTTACCGAACACTTACCCTGCACCCCTATACCCCACCGTCCGCAGCAATTCGAAAGGTCGGGGCTTGCCGGCGGCGGAAGGGACGACGGGAAAGGGCAATAGAAAGAACGACGGAAGGGGCAACGGAAGGGATAACGGGAAAAGGCAATGGAAAGAACCACGGAAAGGGCAATGAAAGGGACGGCGGGAAGGACAACAGAAAGGGTAACGGAAGGGGCGACGGAAGGGGCGACGGAAGGGGCGACGGAAGGGGCGGCAGCCGAAATATAACCGGGAAGGCGTTTTTTGCAGAAATTATTTTGACTTTTCGGATTTTCGACTTATCTTTGTGCGCTCTTAAAACGATAAGAGCCCCAAATGTTCGGGGTGTAGCGCAGTCCGGTTAGCGCGCCAGCTTCGGGAGTTGGAGGTCGCTGGTTCGAATCCAGTCTCCCCGACAAGAAAAAAGAGGATATTCGATATCCTCTTTTTTCGTATTGACCCTAACCTACCCCACGATGAAACTACTCCACATCTGTTTTTGCGTGCTGATCGGCACCGCGCTATCCGGTTGTGAAATACCGATGACCGCCCAAGACCGGATCGCCGTGACACGAATTTGCGAGGTGCTGGAGCTGAAAGCCCAGGTTGCCGCAGCCGTCTGGCCGGGATTCGACGATCCGCAATTCGAAGTGCCGCTGGTCTACTTCACCGACTCGCTTTGCTATGCCGTAAATCCCGAAGCGCGGTTTCTGGCGCAATATCCGGCAACGCTGCGTTACAGGGACGGTGAGTTGAAAATCTATACGACGCCCACGATCGACTCGCTCGAATTCCACATGCAGGGAACGATTTCTTTAGACCCGGCCGATGCCGGTTCGGCATACGACTACCGTTCGGCATACCTGCTGTGCAGTTCGCCCGAGATTACGGCCCGCTGCATACCCGGCACGGAAGAGGTAGCCATATGGCGGACGATGGTGCTGCACGAATATTTCCACGGGTTCCAATTCCGGCATCCGGCGTATCTCGCACAATTCGAAGCTTCGGGAGCGGGCCTCATCCCTTCGTCGGAGCTGGTCGGACACTATCAAAAATACGGCTGGTACAAAGAATCCGTAGACCGGGAAAACGCATTCCTGCTGGATGCACTCAGGCAAACCGATGCAGAGATTATCCGCAGGGACATCGACGGGTTCCGGAAACTGCGCGCGGGGCGCCATGCAAGAATGCGGCGCGAACTGGCGCCGGAAGCAGTCGGAGCGGAACGGGTTTACGAAACGATGGAGGGCACGGCGCGTTACATCGAGTTCCATGCCTGTCCGGGCGGCTACGACCTTGACGCGAACGACTGGCTCTACCGGACGGACATATCCCAGTATATGTATGCCACAGGGTTCAATATCGTCCGGCTGCTCGACAAGCTGGGGGTCGATTACAAGACGAGGCTGTTTGACGAGGGGCGCGCATTGGACGGGCTTCTGCCCGAATAAACGGGCACGGGCACAGGTGCCCCGGTAATGCCGCGGGTAAAAGCCGCCGAGGAAAGAACATCCGAGGATGAGCCGTCGAGATCGGAATAGCTAAGATCGGAGCCGACAAGGAAAGAACTGCCGAGCCCCGAGGAAGAGCCGACAAGGGAAGGGCATCCGAGGAAGAGCAGTCGAGATCGGAACAACTGAGATCGGAACCGCCGAGGTAAGAGCCGACAAGGAAAGGGACAACCGAGAAAAAACAGCCGCCGACGGACGGCGGCCCCATTTTCAGGAAGGGATATGCGTCAAAGCCGGTGATAGTGGCAATAGAGCAACCCGCCGTCGTCGCCGTGCAGGTGCATACCGCCGCCGAGGCAATAGCGGAACATCTTGCAGGAGGCGCATTCGCCGCGCCGCGCCCACTCGCGGTTGCGGAAGGGTTCGAAGCGGTTTTGCCACACGTCCCAGAACCGATCGCGGTAGATATTGCCCTGGTTGAAATTGGCACGGATCGACGTGCAGCCCGAAATGGCGCCGTCGACGCGGATCGAGGCGACGGAAACACCCGCGGCGCACTGGTAGAAATGGTCGCGCACCTCGGTTTCATACCCGCCGAGGAAGCCTTCGCAAGCATAGCTGACGTCGATGCGCCCCTCACGGCGGGTCTGCCGGATAAACTCCAGCATCGCACGGAACTGTTCGTCGGTCATGCGCAGCGACGGGTCGTCCTTGGCACGGCCCATGGGGAAGATCGAGAAGAGCCGCCAGTGTTTCAGGCCCTCGGCGACGAGCATCCCGCAAAAATCGCCGAGCCTGGGCACCATCGCCCCCGTGACGCAGGTCACCACGTCGCAGGCGAGCGACGGCTCGCGGACGATCATGCGCAGGGCGCCGAGCGCCCGTTCGTAACTGCGGGGGTTACAGCGGATATAGTTGTGCTCGCGTTCGAAGCCGTCGAGGCTCACCGAGACCGTACGCAGCCCCGCATCGAGCAGGCTGCGGAAACGGGATTCGGTCAGCCCCAGCCCGTTGGTCACCATGCCCCACGCATAGCCGCGGCGGGTGACCTCCGCCCCGGCGCGTTCTAGGTCGGGGCGTACCAGCACCTCGCCGCCCGAAAAGATGATGAGCACCTGCGCAGGGTCGACATGGGGCGTAACCTCCTCGTCGAGCACCTTCAGGAAATCTTCGAGCGGCATGTCCCGCACACCGGGATCCACGCGGCAATCGCTGCCGCAGTGGCGGCACGAGAGGTTGCAGCGCAACGTACATTCCCAGAAGAGCGTATCGAGCCTGTGCTCGGCGACGGCCGAGGAGTAAAGGTCGGAAAAAATATTGAGGGCCAGACGCTTGCGCAGCCCCAGGCGGCGACGGGACATGGGTTACTTCCCCCCTTCGGGAGCCTTCTTGCCCTTCGTGTCCATATAGGGCGTGTCGTCGGCGGGTTTCTCGGCTACGGGGTCGAGCTGCTCGTCTTCGGCAGGGCCGACCGCCGACTCCTTGAGAGGCACGCCGATCGTTTTCTGTCCGGGAGGGCGAACCCCGTACATCACCATCACGCGCGGGGGTGCAACCGAATCCCTGACTTCGGGCGCACCGGCTTCCTGTTGCTGTTCGCCCTCGCCCTTGGCGGGCGCATTCTTGACCGTGGAACAGGCTGCCGAGAATCCCAGCAGGGTCGCAAGTGCGAGTTTCAGTTTTTTGTTCATATTGCGTCGACGTTAAAAACAATCTTCAGGACAAAGATAAAAATTTTCTGCCAAAGATGAAAAAACATGCCAAAAAGTTTTGAAAGCCAATGTTTTTTATTTTACTTTGCCAAGTACAAACTTTTTAATTTACATTTTTATGACAGGCAAGGTTAAATGGTTCGATAGCAAAAAAGGCTACGGATTCATTACGGGAGAGAACGGCAAGGAAATCTTCGTTCATTTCTCGGGTATCGTGACGGACGGTTTCAAGTCGCTCAACGAAGGGCAGGCAGTCGAATTCGAAGTCGGCAGCGGTGCCAAAGGCGAGCAGGCTGTGAACGTAACCGTGGTTGAATAACCCGGCGTCCTCCAAATTCAGGGAATAAGAGCTGTATTTACTCAATATATCCAAGCACTGAATTTTATGTAATTTACGGTGTCCGGAATTCCGGACACCGTTTTTCTTTGCGGGGCGCAGCCTGTGCGACGGGCGGCCGCAGGCCCATTACTCCCCTGCCGGAAGGATATGCCCGGTGAAATTGAGGTAATGGCTGCGCCTGTTGAGATCTTTATTGATCCGGACAAAGCACTTGTTCGAACCCTTATACAGCGTCACGATCACCTCCCGGTCCTGCGCGTTTTGGGGGCCGACGATCAAAAGCCGGTACTGCAGGTCTCCGCTGCGCTTGCGTTTGAGCAACGTCATTTCGGCTGCATCGTCCTCGATGTTCAGGGTGCGCCACGTACTGCGGGGAAAGAGGTTGGGCGACAGCCGGATGACGGCATGCGTCCCCTGCATGGAAATGTAACTGTCCGGAGATTGTTTCACCGGGATTTTATCGCCCGGCAGGTAAAATTCATCCCCTTTGATGACGAACATACGGGCATCGAGCGCCCGGAGCGCCTGCTCGTGCAGGGCGGCCGAGGCGGCGTCCCCGTCAACGGATCGGGGTTCGGGGGCTGAGGCCGATTTGGTTGCCGCACAGCCGGTCAACACCAGCGCCAGCACCAGGGTGGCGGAATACGAAAATTTCGATAAGGTTCTCATGGCTATACAATCACGGTGTTTACATTGTGGTATTTCGGGAAAAGGACAGTCGCCAGGGGATTTCTGTTGGAATTAAGATTTCAAAACAGGAACTTTTTCATGGCAACATTTTTTAGCAAGGCATGTTTATTATAAAGCCTTCGCTTTATTTTATTCACAATATAATAAATAAAATTGCATCCTGCAAGAGGGCGGGCATTTTTTTGCCCGTTTGAAAAATAAATCGTAATTTTGGGCGGCAATTTAGGTTAATTCAGGTTCAAACATAAAAACCCAATCACAATCATGAAAGAAGCAATCGCAATTCTGACTGGCGGCGGCCCCGCACCCGGTATGAACACCGTGGTAGGCAGCGTCGCAAAGACTTTCCTCCGCAAAGGTTACCGCGTAATCGGCCTGCACGAGGGCTACACGGGGCTCTTCAACCCGTCGCCCCGCATGGTGGACATCGACTACCCCATGGCCGACGGCATCTTCAACCAGGGAGGTTCGTTCCTGCAGATGAGCCGTTTCAAGCCCAAGGATTCGGATTTCGAAAACAACTTCAACCTCAAGTTCTTCACCGACAACAACGTCAAACTGCTCGTGACGGTCGGCGGCGACGACACGGCATCGACCGCGAACCGCATCGCCAAGTTCCTGGAGGCCAAGAAATACCCCATCGCAAACATCCACGTGCCCAAGACCATCGACAACGACCTGCCGCTGCCCAAAGGCACGCCGACGTTCGGTTACGAGTCGGCCAAGGACAAGGGTGCCGTCATCGCACGCGCCGTCTACGTGGACGCCCGCACGAGCGGCAACTGGTTCGTACTGGCTGCCATGGGCCGCAGCGCCGGCCACCTGGCATTCGGCATCGGCGAGGCCTGCCACTACCCGATGATCGTCATCCCCGAGATGTTCGACAAGACGGAAATCACGGTCGAAAAGATCGTGAACCTCGTCATCTCGTCGATCATCAAGCGTAAGATCATGGGCATGGACTACGGCGCCGCCGTCATCTCGGAAGGCGTATTCCACGCGCTGAGCGACGAAGAGATCCGCAAAAGCGGCATCCATTTCACCTATGACGAGCACGGGCACCCCGAGCTGGGCAAGGTGTCGAAGGCGCACATCTTCAACGAGATGATCGAGAAAAAGCTCAAGGAGATCGGCCTCAAAGTCAAGAGCCGCCCCGTGGAGCTGGGTTACGAGATCCGCTGCCAGACCCCGATCGCATACGACCTGACGTACTGCTCGGAACTGGGTATCGGCGTACACAAGCTCTTTGCCGAGGGCAAGACCGGATGCATGGTATACGTAGATTCGGAAGGCAACGTCAACCCGCTCTACCTGAAAGACCTGCAGGATCCGACGACGGGCAAAATACCGCCCCGTCTGGTGGACATCAAGTCGGACAAGTTCTCGTCGGTGGTGGACAACATCATCAATGCCATCACGCCTGCGGACTACGAGGCTGCGAAGCAGTATGTCTCAAACCCCGAGGAATACGATTTCCACAAGATTCTGAACTGGAAATAATCCCGCGCAGGGACATTTTGAAAATCCCCGGAGGCTATCGCCTCCGGGGATTTTGCTTTGCAGGCGGCAGCGGAAACTGGCAGCGGAAACCGGCAGCGGAAACCGGCAGGCTATTTATCGGTTCCGATCCAAGTCCATTTATGCCAGATATATTCCAGCGGCCCCTGTTTGTGCCTCCCCAGCCACCATTTGCAGAACCGCACCTGCAGCAGGAACACCAGAATCCCGACCAACAGGCTGGCCGTATATCCGCACCGAGGGGCAAGGTAGAGGCCGAACGGGAAATAGACGAAGGCCCCGATGACGGATTGGGAGAGGTAGTTCGTAAGGCTCATCCTGCCGTAGAAGCGCAGGCCGGCAACGGCGGCACTGAACTTCCTGCGCTGGTAAAGCAGGATGAACGAAGCGACCAAGACCAGCGTAAAAGCCAGCTTCTGCCACATGTCGAGCGCCGTTCCGGCTGTCTGCCCGACGACTGCACCGTTGTCCATGACAAGCTCCCTGAGCGTATACAAAGGGGCGAAGGCAATGGCGGAGACGATCAGCGTTTTCACCCAGAAGCGGAGATTCTTTTCGGTGGCGGCGAACAACTGTTTCCTGCCGATATAGAAACCCAGGAGGAACAACCCGGCAGTCTGGACGAAACGCCCGGCGTTTACCGCCCACAACAGGCTGGCCTTCTGTCCCAATGTGACATTGCCCAGGATGAAATCCCCGAAATTCCCGGCTTTCGTGTATTCGGCCACTCGGGCATACAGTTCACCGACCCCCAGGTCGGGCAGCCGGTGGGCCGGATCCAGCAGGGCGGCTACGCAGTGGTACCATTCGACAGGCTGCAACAGGAAAACGACGGCGGCGGCGAGGATAGCCCCGTCGCTCCAGTTGCGCGTAAAAAACAGGACGAGCCCCGCGATGACGAACAGCAGCAGGACATCCCCGGCCGGGAAAAAAGCCGCGTTCAGGGTTGCGAAACCTGCCAGCAGTACCAGCCGCCACAGGAAACGACAGCCGAAGTCCCCGCCCCGCCGCTTCAGGTTGTGGCTTTGAATATAGAACGTAAATCCGAACAGGAGGGCGAAAATCGCATAGGCCTTTCCGGCAAACAGGGTAAAGACGACGTTGAATACCCCTTGATCCAATGTATTCAGCCAGCCCGGGGAATCGGCAGGATAGACCGGGAAGATAAAATGTTCCAGGTTGTGAACCAGGACAATAGCCATAACGGCAAAACCCCGTAAGGCATCCACGGCCTCTATGCGCGGATTCTTGCCGATGAGTTGTTCCGATGAATTATTCATATATTATTTACAATTTATCCGAGCCTTTTGTGCCGCAGGAGGAACCGCGTCAGAAAAGCGTCGGTTCGGTCAGCGCGACTCCGGCACGCTGCGGGTGGAGGTTCACGAATTCCAGGCCCCGGCGCAGGGCGCGGAAAACCGTATGGCGCGTGCCGCCAGGCGAACCGTCGTACCAGGCGACGAGCAGCGAGGCATGGTCGACGAGGTAGTTGTTGCGCACGGCATAGCACCCCGCATGGTAGACCGGTGACAGAACGACGGCATCGTCGGCCGAGGCCATCGCAGCGCGGTAACGGGCGCGGTCGGCATGGGAGAAGCGCGCCTCCTGCCCGCCGAAGGGCACTACGGCGACGAGCCGCAGCCCGGGGAGGGAATCGCGCAGTTCGAGTACCGCCTCGGCGGCCGCCAGGTCGAAGCCTACAGCCATGCCGCAGAGGAACGTCCTGAAGCCATGGGCATGAAGTCCGCGGATCGCGGCGGCAAGTGCTGCGGAAGCCTCGCCGCAATAGGTACGGTGGCCCGTGAAAGCCACGGTTGTGCAGGGATCGGGAATCATGTTCCCAAAGGTAACAATTTGGCGCGGACTTTGCAACTCGAAGGGCTGAATCAAATAAACACCAATAACTATGAAAAACACAGGAATCGTCATCGTATCGCTCGTGGGCGGCTTGATTATCGGATCGGCCCTCACGATGCTCTTCACGCCCCAGTCGGGTGCAGAACTCCGCAAACAAATCAAAGACCTGATCGGCGACGAAGTCGACAAGGTACGCGAAAAGGTGGACGAAGTGCGCGGCAAAGTCGAGGAGGCACGCTGCAAATGCGACGAAAAGTAAACTTCGCCCGGGCGACGCCTCATGGGAACGGATAACAGGAAAACTTCGGGCGGCTCCTTCGTCGCGGCGCTGGTCTTCTTCGTGATGACGGCCTCGATCGCCATCTTCCTGCTGCTTACGGCGCTGGTCGAGTGGCTGTCTGTGGTGACGGGCTCCTTCATCCTTTCGTCGCTCATCGTCGGGGGATTCTTCGCCGTGCTCGCAGCAGTGATCTACCTGCTCGCGATACGCGAGGGCGTGGAGCGCATCCGCGACCAGGTCGAAACGGTCTACGACGTGGCACGTGCCGCCAAGGAGGGGTACGAGTGGCTCACAGACAAGTTTTTACTGCTTATGAAGCTGCGCGAAATGCGCAAATGAAAAGGGCGGCACGTGAATGCCGCCCTTTTCGCATATATTGCAATACCTAATACTATTTGCCGAAATAACGCTTGTAAAGGCCTTCGAAACCTTTGCCGTGGCGGGCTTCGTCCTTGGCCATTTCATGTACGGTGTCGTGCACGGCGTCGAGGTTCTGCTCTTTGGCCATACGGGCCAGGCGCATCTTGTCCTCGCAGGCGCCGCTCTCGGCGTTCATGCGCTTGTAGAGGTTGGTCTTGGTGTCCCAGACCACCTCGCCGATCAGTTCGGCGAACTTCGAGGCGTGCTCGGCCTCTTCCCATGCGTAACGCTTGTATGCCTCGGCGATCTCGGGATACCCTTCGCGGTCGGCCTGGCGGCTCATCGCAAGGTACATGCCCACCTCGGTGCACTCGCCCATAAAGTGGTTCTGGAGACCTTCCCAAAGCTCCTTGCTGGCGCCCTTGCCGTCACCGATGACATGCTCGGTCACAAATTCGAGGTTGCCCTCCTGCTCCACGACCTCGACGAATTTCTCCTTGCCAACTTTACACATCGGGCACTGGTCGGGTGCCTCGGGGCCTTCGTGAATGTAACCGCATACGGTACAACGCCATTTCTTTGCCATAATCGTAATAATGTTTGAGTGTTAGTTTTTCTGTTTGTGCAGTGCAAAGGTAACGATTAGGCACAAAATCCGGATAAAATCACGATTGTCTTTTTTTATAGGGCGATAAGCAACGCTTATAGCGGATGCAATGTGCACGCGCGCGGAAAGAGGCGGGAACGGCAGAGGAAGGACAGCAGAAAAAGAAACAGCAGAGAGAAGAACGGGGAAGAGAGGATAGGGCGGAACGGAAACGACAGAGAGAGGAAGTGACGGAGAGGGACGGGAAAGAGAGCCGACGGAGAGGGACGGGAAAGAGAGCCGGCGGAGAGGACGACAGAGAGGACGGCAGAGAGGAACAGCGGAGAGAGCCGGCAGAGAGGGCGGATATGGCGGGACGGGCGCCGGGAACGGGGCGCCCCTACCCTCTCCGGTCGATAACCTCTTCGATATAGGGCACGTCGGTGGAATCCTTCACCAGCACGCGCTTGTCGCTGTCCAGCAGGTAGAGCGACGGAATGGCCGTCAGGTCGTAGGTGCCGTTCTCGCGGACGAGGCAGCCGGCATCGTAGGCGTTGATCCAGGTCGCAGGGATATGGTCGCGGTAATTCCGCCACTCGGTGAGGTCTTCGTCGGGATAAAGCGCCAGTATTTTGAGGCGGCCGCGCTCGATCATCTCCGAAAGCATGGGCGAGCCGGAGATCTGCTCGCGCAGCTGCTTGCACATCCCACAGCCGGGGTTGTTGATGAACAGCAGCGTATATTCGGCCTTCACGCCGTAGAGCGTACCCGTGGCGCCCGAGGCGAGCGTATAGCGGAAATCGTTGGCACGCTGCCCGAGGCGGTTCTGCGACGCCATAGCGAGGTCGTAGGCCGGCCCGATGCGTTCGTATTCGTCGTAGTAGGGGCTCGCCAGCACGGCCTGCATCACAGGGATATAGAATTCGTCGTTGCGCAGCGGGGAATTGGGGTCGTGGATCACCTGTTGGGCGAGCATCGTGAAGTAGTCGAGCATCGGGCGCGAGGCGGAGGCGCGGCGCATGAGCGAATCCATCGGCGCGGCGTCGGCCGGGCGGTCGGAGATCAGGGCCACCCACCGGGCATAGGCCTCGACCATCTGTGCGGTATCGGCCTCGCGGACGAACAGGGTATCGGCGAAATCGAAGCGATCCCAATAGTGCCAGCGCAGGTAGTCGCGCTGCTCTTCGGGCGAGAGGCGCGCCGGCGCGATCGCCGGGAGGAATACGCGAGGCTGCGGCACGCTGGCCGTCTGCTGCTGCTGTGAACGGCGTCCGCCGCAGGAGGCGGCGAAGAGGGCCAGGGCCAGGATTAACGCGGTGCGGTACATAGGCGTAAAGTTTATGTGCAAATATAGTTTTTTTCGGCAACACTGCCGCTATCGCCCGGACAAAATGAGCCTGCCGGGCAGATTTGCACGGTAGTTGCAACCTCAATGAGCGTTAAAACCAATTTCAATCAAACCGAATTATGGATGTAAAGAAAACTACCACAAGCACAGGGTTCAAATTGAGTGTCATGACACTCGCGATTATGAACGTGACTGCCGTAGTAAGTCTGCGCGGCCTCCCCGCCGAGGCCGTCTACGGACTTTCATCGGCATTCTACTATCTGTTTGCCGCCATCGTCTTCCTCATCCCGACGGCCATGGTCGCCGCGGAGCTGGCCGCGATGTTCTCCACCAAACAGGGCGGTGTATTCCGCTGGGTCGGCGAGGCGTACGGCGCCCGCACGGGGTTCCTGGCCATCTGGCTGCAATGGATCGAGTCGACGATCTGGTACCCCACCGTACTGACGTTCGGCGCCGTGTCGATCGCCTTCATCGGCATGAACGACGCGCACGACGCGACGCTGGCCTCGAACAAGGTCTTCACGCTCTGCATGGTGCTGGCAATCTACTGGATCGCCACCTTCATCGCGCTCAAGGGCCTGGGATGGGTCGGCAAAATCAGCAAATGGGGCGGTATGATCGGTACGATCATTCCCGCTGGCCTGCTGATCCTGCTGGGCATCATCTACATTTCGACCGGCGGACACAACCACATGGACATGTCGCAGGGTTTCTTCCCCGACCTGTCGAAATTCGACAACCTGGTGCTGGCCAGCAGTATCTTCCTGTTCTATGCGGGTATGGAGATGATGGGTATACACGTCATGGACGTGAAGAACCCGTCGCGGAACTACCCCAAGGCCATCATCATCGGTTCGCTCGTAACGGTCTGCATCTTCGTGCTGGGTACTTTCTCGCTGGGCTTCATCATCCCGGCCAAGGACATCAGCCTCACGCAGTCGCTGCTGGTGGGCTTCGACAACTATTTCCACTACCTGCACATGTCGTGGGCGGGCCCGATCATCGCCATCGCCCTGATGTTCGGCGTGCTGGCCGGCGTGCTGACCTGGGTGGCCGGCCCTTCGAAGGGTATCTTCGCCGTGGGTAAGGCGGGTTACCTGCCCCCGTTCTTCCAGAAGACCAACAAGAACGGCGTACAGAAGAATATCCTGCTCATCCAGGGCTGCGTCGTGACGCTGCTGGCGCTGCTGTTCGTCGTGATGCCCTCGGTGCAGTCGTTCTACCAGATACTTTCGCAGCTGACCGTGCTGCTGTACCTGATCATGTACATGCTGATGTTCTCGGCGGCGATCGTGCTGCGCTACAAGATGAAGAACACCGACCGCCCGTTCCGCCTGGGCAAGGGCAACGGCCTGATGTGGTTCCTCGGCTGCCTGGGTTTCTGCGGAGCCCTGCTGGCCTTCGTCCTGAGCTTCGTACCGCCCAGCCAGATCTCGACCGGCAGCAACACCGTTTGGTTCTCGGTGCTCATCATTGGTTGCGTGGTAGTCGTGGGCGCCCCGTTCGTGATCTACGCCCTGCGCAAACCGTCGTGGAAAGACCCCGAGGCCGCGGCCGACTTCGCCCCGTTCCACTGGGAGCAGCAGCCCGTCGTAGCGGCGCCGGTACATACCAACGATCCCGAACCGATGGCGAAACCTTCGGATACGGAACTTCACAACAAATAAATCGGTAAATACATCAGACAATGATCCAGAAAATCGACAACGCAACGGTTCGCGAGGCCGTACAGCAGGCCTACGAGCGCTGCAAGAACGAAACGGGCGGCAAGAACGCCGACTATATCCCCTACCTGGCCAACGTACCGTCGACCCTCTTCGGCATCGCGGCCTGCCTGCCCGACGGGGAGGTGATCGCCGTGGGCGACACCGATTACAAATTCGGCATCGAATCGGTATCGAAAGTCCCGACGGCCATCCTGGCGATGAACCAGTACAGCGCACAGGAGGTGCTGACGAAGATCGGCGCCGATGCGACGGGGCTGCCTTTCAATTCGATCATGGCGATCCTGCTCGAAAACGACCATCCCTCGACGCCGCTGGTGAACGCCGGGGCGATCAGCGCCTGCTCGATGGTGCAGCCCGTAGGCGACAGCGACGGCAAATGGAAGGCGATCACCGGATTCATCGAAGGGCTCGCAGGCTCGCAGGTCGAGGTGATCGACGAGTTGTACAAGTCGGAGACGGCGACCAACTTCAACAACAAGTCGATCGCATGGCTGCTGAAGAATTACAACCGCATCTACGACGACCCGGACATGGCGCTGGACATCTACACGCGCCAGTGTTCGATCGGCGTGACGGCCAAGCAGCTCGCCACGATGGCGGCGACGATCGCCAACGGAGGCAAGAACCCCGTGACCAAACAACAGGTCTTCAAGCCCGAGCTGTCGCCCAAAATCGCCTCGATGATGGCGACCGTGGGTTTCTACGAGCACACGGGCGACTGGCTCTTCACGACGGGGCTCCCGGCCAAGACGGGCGTGGGCGGCGGCATCATGGGCGTCGTCCCGGGCGTGATGGGCGTAGCGGCCTTCGCCCCGCCGCTCGACGAGGCCGGCAACTCGGTCAAGGCACAGAAGGCGCTGGCCTACATCGCCGGGCACCTCAACCTCAATATTTTCGGCACCACGCGCTGCGTGATGGCCGAGAAGGAAGCGGCGCAGGCGTAGACCTGCGACGGCAACCGGGCAAAAGGCCTGCGCACGTCATGCGCAGGCCTTTTCCATTGCGGGATGCACCGGGAGGCAAAAACAGGGAGGGGGGGGGCGAAAAAAAACGGGTACGGCCGGACGAACAATAGTGACGCTGTTCAGGGGAGAAGAATTCATCGCCCGAACCGTACCCGGAGGCGGCATACGGCCTGCGGCCTGCGAAAAAAAAGCAAGGGCGCAGGTGCAAACTCCCCCACTGGTCTCGCGAACCGTTTCTGGAAGTTGCCCTTACGCCCAAGCCGTCCCGGCACGAGGCCGGGACATAGCAAGGGTTTCAGACAAATTTACGCCAGAAGAACCTGTCATATAACATGACAGTCGCGAGTTCGTGGGGCATAAAGGTTGTCTTAACCTTATGGTATGTCGTTACGGCGATGCCGTATTATTTTGCAAAGTTAGCATAATTTCTGTAATCGGAATTTTACTTGTACAAATATAAGCAAATTACTCAATACTTAAACATGTTTAAGTATAAAAAATCGACTTATTCCATTTTTTTGTATAATGGAACAAAAAAAACAACGCCGCGACGAAGAATTGCTTCAAAAAATCATTCTGCGGGTGAAGGCACTAAGGCGCTTGCACGACCACCAATCGCAGGAGGAGTTGGCCGAAGCGACCGGGTTGGGAATTGCACAACTCGAATCCGGCAAGAATTTCCCGAATCTGACGACTATAACAATTATTTGCAAGTTTTACAACATTACACTCGACGAATTTTTCGCACCGCTCAATTACCCGCCGAAAGATAAATAAGAATCCGAAAACCTTCGGATCGTACCGAATCGTCCCGGATTTAGGGGATGACCGAATACCATAAAAAACGAGAGCAGGTTAGCCTCATGGGGCGAACCTGCTCTGGTCTTTCCCCTCGCAGGCAGACACCGCAGACAGACGCCGCAGGCAGACACTGCCGGGATGCACGACAAGCCGGGGGCGGGGCACGGGATCAATCGAAGAGCCGCAATGCCCTGACAGCATCGGCATTGCCCTTTTCGGCCGCGGCGGCGATCCAGCGGCGGGCTTCCGTTTTGTCGGCAGCCACGCCACGCCCCATATAATAACATACGCCGAGGTTATACTGGGCGCCCGCATGATCCTGTTCGGCAGCCCGCCGGAACCAGGATGCCGCTTCGGCACAATCCACTCTGACACCCCGTCCCTCGATATAGCAGACCCCGAGATTGTATTGTCCGTCGGGATCGCCCTGCAAAGCGGCCATGCGGTACCACTTCACCGCCGCGGCGTAATCCCGGACAACACCGAACCCGTTCGCATAACAGACCCCGAGGTTGTATTGGGCACAGCCATCGTTCTGTGCAGCAGCCTTTCGGAGCCATACGACCGCCTGCGCATAATCCCGGCCTACACCCTGGCCCGAAAAATAACAATTGCCCAAAGCTCGTTGGGCGTCGGGATCGCCCTGCTCCGCAGCCCGGCGGTAACAGGCAACGGCCTGCGTGAAATCCTGCGGCAAACCCCACCCCTTCTCGTAACAGAGCCCTAAATTGTAATAGGCGGCAGGAACATCGTGGCCGGCAGCCTGCCGGAAGCATTTCAGCGCCTCGGCATGGTTTTGTTCCACACCCCAGCCATGGAGAAAACAAACACCGGCATTGGAAACAGCTACCGGGTCGCCCGATTCGGCGGCGGCACGGTAATCGTCGAAGGACTGTGCGTACAAACCGGCGGAAAGCGACAGCGAAACGAGCAGGGAAAGAAGAGTTTTCATAGGACGCAATGCAATTATTACACAGTGCAAATTAAAAAAAATCCGGGCGATTCGATTCGTCACCCGGATTTTTTCCAACAGGATCGCGGTTTACCTCTCCTATTCGCCCGCCCGGAACAGCGTGACGTCTTCGAGCGTGGAGTTCATGACGTAGGTATAGGCCTCCGAGATCTTACCCTCGGCAAGTTTGCAGAAGATTTTCGCCGAATCGGCATACTCCTCCGACTCGCCGGCCTGACGGGCCAGCAAATAGGTGATGATGATATGGCCGGCGGTCTCGACCAGACGGCGTGCGTGGAAATCCTTGAAGCCGCAAAGCTCCTTGTCACCCGCTTCGACACGGGCGGTCATTTCCGAGAACTTCGCGGTCAGCTCCTTCAGCTTCGCAACGACGGGCTGCATGGGCTGGCTGTATTCGGCGGCGGCGTAACGCTCGATCTGCTCCATGAAGGTGCCCTTGGTCACGGCGTTGATCGCCGCCACGACCTGCAGCTGCGAGGTACCCTCGTAGATATTCATGATACGTGCGTCGCGGTAGAGGCGCTCGCAGGGATAGTCCTTCATGAAGCCCGAACCGCCGTGGATCTGGATGGCGTCGTAGGCCTGCTGGTTGGCGTACTCCGACGAGAAGAGCTTGACGAGCGGCGTGAAGCCGTCGGCCAGGCGGTTGTAGAACTTCATCTCCTGGCGTTCGTCGCCTTCGAGCGGACGCTCGTGCGCAATATGGCCGTACTGCTTGTAGACCTCGACGAAGCGCGTCGTCTCGTACAACAGCGCACGGACACCCTGCAACTTGGCCTTCATGTTGGAGAGCATCTCCGCAACGGCCGCGAAGCGGATGATCGGCTTGCCGAACTGCTCGCGCTCCTGGGCGTATTTCAGCGCCTCGCGGTAGGCGGCTTCGCACAAGCCCACCGACTGCGCACCGATACCCAGGCGGGCGGCGTTCATCAGCGACATCACGTATTTGATAAGGCCCATCTTGCGGTCGCCGACCAGCTGCGCGGGGGCGTTGGTGAAGACCAGCTCGCACGTCGGAGAGCCCTTGATACCCATTTTGTTCTCGATACGGCGCACCTTCACGCCGCCGTCGCGCTTGTCATAGACGAGCATCGACAGCCCGCGGGCGTCGGTGGTACCCTCTTCGGTACGCGCCAGCACGAGCGAAACGTCGCCGTCGCCGTTGGTGATGAAGCGCTTGACGCCGTTCAGCAGCCAGGTCTGCTTCTCCTCGGACCACGTAGCCTTGAGCATCACGGCGCCCAGGTCGGAACCCGCATCCGGTTCGGTGAGATCCATGGCGCAGGTAGCGCCCGCGGAAACCCACGGCAGGTATTTGGCCTTGAGCTCCTCCGAGGCGAACTCGTTGAGCGTCTCGGCACAGTCCTGCAAACCCCAGATGTTCTCGAAGCCGGCATCGGCGCGGGCGACCATCTCGTTTGCCATCACGAAGCAGACCAGCGGGAAGTTCAGGCCGTCGTACTTGCGGGGCAGCGTAAGGCCGCTCAGGCCCGCGTCGACGATGGCCTTCATGTTCTGAACCGTGCCCGCAGCGTACTCCACGTGGTCGTTCACGACGCGGGGGCCTTCGTGGTCCACGCCCTCGGCATTCGGAGCGATGACCTCGCCGCAGACTTCACCGGCGATCTCCAGCACGCGGCGATAGGAGTCCATGGCGTCTTCGAAATCCTGCGGCGCGAAATCGTAGAGGTCTTTCTCGGCGAAGCCGCGCTCTTTCAGCTCCACGATCTTGCGCATCATCGGATGCTGGAGGTGGAACTGCAAATCCTTATTGTCTGAAAAGAAATTAGCCATTACTTCGAATTTTGTTTGTAGTACTTAATCATCTTGGGGATCACCTCGTTGACGTCGCCCGTGATGGCGTAGTCGGCAATCTTGTTGATCGGGGCTTCGGGGTCGGTGTTGATCGAAATGACCATGGCCGAGCCGTCCATGCCGGCCGTATGCTGGATCTGCCCCGAGATACCGCAGGCGATGTAGAGTTTGGGGCGTACCGTCACACCGGTCTGACCCACCTGGCGCGCATGGTCTGCGAACCCGGCGTCGACGGCTGCGCGGCTCGCGCCCACCTCGGCACCCAGTACGTCGGCCAGCTCGAACACCAGGTCGAAGTTCTCCTTCGAACCCATGCCGTAGCCGCCCGCGACGATGACGCCGGCACCCTTGATGTCGATCTTGCTCTCGGCAATCTCACGGTCGATGATCTTCACCGCGAGGTCTGCGTCCTTCACGAATTTCTGCCACTGGATCTTCTTCACCTCGCCGGCACCCGGCTTGGCGGCATATTCGCGGCGCATGACGCCTTCGCGTACGGTGGCCATCTGCGGACGGTTGTCGGGGTTGACGATCGTGGCGATGATGTTGCCGCCGAAAGCGGGGCGGATCTGGTAGAGCAGGTCTTTGTACTCCCTGCCGCTCTTGGCGTCTTTGTGGTCGCCGATCACCAGCTGCGTACAGTCGGCCGTAAGGCCGCTGTAAAGCGCCGACGACACGCGCGGCGCGAAATCGCGGCCGTTGCACGTCGCGCCGAACAGCACGATCTGGGGTTTCTCCTGCTCGATCAGGCCGCACATGACGGCCGTATGGGGCAGCGTACGGAACGGTGCGAACACCTTGTCGTCGGCGATCCATACGGTATCGGCGCCGTATTTGGCGAGCTCGTGCTCGATGCCGGCGAGGTTCTCGCCCAGCACCACGGCTTCGAGTTTCACGCCCAGCGTCGTGGCCAGTTCGCGGCCCTTGGTCATCAGTTCGAGGCACACCTCGGCGGCCTTGCCGCCCTCGTTCTCGATATATACGAATATGTTGTTCATCTCCTATGCACGTATTAACCGAGCGTGTGGCTCGCGATAAGTTCGACCATCAGTGAATTGATATCCTCGTCGGCAGCGGTGAGCTTCTTGGCCTCCTTGGCCTGGAAAACCACGTTCTCGATCTTCTTGACCTTCGTGGGCGAACCCTGAAGGCCGAGCTGCTGCGGGTCGGGATCGACGTCGGCGGCAGCCCACTCGACGATCTGCAGGTAGGGCTTGGCGGCGGCGCGCCGTGCGGCTTCCGATTCGGGCGCCGCGGCGATTTCAGACCCCGAGAGGGCGAATTTGTAGGTCATCACGCGCTTGGCGTTGCGCGGACGGCACTCGGGAGCCGAGGCGTTGACCGTAATGACAGCCGGGACGGGGCACTCGACGACTTCGGTGCCGCAGTTCAGGCGGCGCCGGATAACCAGCGTGCTGTCCTTGATGTCGAGGATCTCTTCGGCATAGGTAACCTGCGGCAGGCCGAGTTTCTCAGCCACCTGGGGGCCGACCTGCGCCGTATCGCCGTCGATGGCCTGGCGGCCGGCGAAAATGATGTCGGGCCGGATCTTTTTCAGGGCGCACGACAAGGCGTACGACGTGGCGAGCGTGTCCGAACCGGCGAATTCGCGGCCCGAAAGCAGGTAACCGCCGTCGGCGCCGCGGAACATCGCGTCGCGGATGATGTCGGCGGCACGCTGGGGCCCCATCGTCAGGATATGAACCGTCGAAGCGTCGGTGCGGTCTTTAAGCGCGAGCGCCATTTCGAGCGCATTGAGATCTTCGGGATTGAAGATGGCCGGCAGCGCCGCGCGGTTGACCGTCCCTTCGGGGGTCATCGCATCCTTACCCACGTTGCGGGTATCGGGCACCTGCTTTGCCAATACAACAATTTTCAGCTGTTTTTTCATAGTAGGTATTTATGGTTAATAGCTATCTTACGATGGTTTCGCCGCGGTCGGGGCCGACGGAGATGATCTTCACCGGAACACCCGTCTCGCGTTCGATGAACTCGACATAGGCCTTGAACTCCGCGGGGAAGTCCTCGTAGCGGGTGAAGGCGCGCAGGTCGCATTTCCACCCCGGGAACTCGCGGTAGACGGGTTTCAGGTCGTCGCCGACCTCATAGGGGAAATACGACGTACGTTTGCCGCCGATCTCGTATTCGGTGGCGACGCGGATGGTCTCGAAATCGTTCATGACGTCGGACTTCATCATGATGAGCTGCGTCACGCCGTTAATCATGATCGAATACCTGAGCGCCACCATGTCGAGCCATCCGCAACGGCGCTCGCGCCCCGTGACGGCTCCGTACTCATGGCCGATGTCGCGCAGCCGGGCACCCGTTTCGTCGAACAGCTCCGTGGGGAACGGGCCGCTGCCGACGCGCGTGCAGTAGGCCTTGAAGATACCGTAGACCTCGCCGATGCGGTTCGGGGCGATGCCCAGCCCGATGCAGGCGCCGGCGCAGACCGTGTTCGACGAGGTGACGAACGGATAGGAACCGAAATCCACGTCGAGCAGCGTCCCCTGCGCGCCTTCGGCCAGGATGCTCTTGTCCGCGGCGAGGCACTCGTTGACGAAATACTCGCTGTCGATGATGTTGAAACGACGCAGGTACTCGACCGCCGCGAACCACTTCTGTTCCAACTCGGTGATGTCGTACTCGCAGGCCAGGCTGCGCAGGATCTTCTCGTGGCGAGCCTTGGCGCGGGCGTATATCTTTTCGAAATCGGCGCTCAGCACATCGCCCACGCGCATGCCGTTGCGGCTGACCTTGTCGGTATAGGTCGGGCCGATGCCCTTGCCGGTGGTGCCGATCCTGGCGCTGCCCTTGGCCGCCTCGTACGCAGCGTCGAGGATGCGGTGCGTGGGCAGGATCAGGTGGGCCTTCTTCGAAATGCAGAGCTGCCGGGTGAGGTCGTGGCCGCTGGCCGCGAGCGCTTCGGCCTCTTCACGGAAAAGGACGGCGTCGATCACCACACCGTTACCGATGATATTGGTCTTACCGCCCTGGAATATGCCCGAAGGGATCGAGCGGAGCACGTATTTCTCGCCGTTGAATTCCAATGTATGACCGGCATTGGGGCCGCCCTGGAAGCGGGCTACGACCTGGTAGCCAGGCGTCAGCACATCCACAACTTTTCCCTTGCCCTCGTCACCCCATTGCAGGCCGAGGATAACGTCAACTTTTTTCATTGTATCCGGTAATATTTATGGCGCAAAAGACATTTTTTGCACCCAAAGGTAAGAATTATTATCCGAAATACCCAACCCGCGGCGGCGACTTTTCAACAATGTATCAGAAATAAGCGTGCCGCAAACCCGCTGCGGAAGGCAAAAGACAACGCCGGGAACGGCAGGAAACGGACGCGGCAACCGACGGGAAGCGACGCGGGGAGCCTGCGGGGAACAATGCGGGCAGGCGGCGGGGAACGGACACGGACAGGTGACGGGAAGCGACGCGGGGAGGCAGCGGGGAACGACGCGGGCAGGCGGCGGGGAACGGACACGGACAGCCAGCGGAAACGGACGCGGGCAGCCAGCGGGAAACGATGCGGGGGGGGGCAGGAAACGGAGGCTCCGGTCAGCGGACGACCACCTCGGTCGGCCCGTTATAATCGACGCCCTGCGAGCCGAGGCGATAGACGGTCGTAAGGAAAGGGTTGTCGCGCGTGTCGGCCTGCAACTGCCCCGAGCAGGGGGTCAGGTCGAGCGTCACCAGCAGGTTGCCGCGGCAATCGAGCTGGCGCAGGGAAGAGTTGGATTTCAGGTCGAGGCGTGCGAGCAGGTTCCCGGCACAATCGAGCACCGCCAGCCCGCGCAGGCCGTCGATGTCGAGCGACGTGATTTCGTTGTCGCCGCAATCGAGCTTTTGCAGGTCGGGGCATTTGCGCAGGTCGAGCCGCGTGAGGTTATTGCCGCTGCAATCGAGCTCGCGCAGGCGGGAAAACTCGCCGATCTCCCACATCGCGGAGATGTTGCGGCCGGAGCAATCCATCACCAGGACGCGCTGCGCCTCGTAGCGCGAAATGCGTCCGTCGTGATCCAAATCGAACATTCCGAGACAGAATTGCTCGAAGGCGGGGTCTGTGAATGTAATATAAATACGCTTGTTCTTATCATCCTGCTCGTTCTCAGCAAGGCCGCAGGCCGTGAACAGCAACAGAGCGAGGGCAGGGATAAAGCGCAGCATGGCCGGATCAGATATTCACGTCGTCGTCGGAGTCGCCGCCGCCGTCATCGGAATTGGCGTCGTCCTGGATTTCGTCGGCGCCCTTGATTTCGTCGTCGTAGTAATCCTTATCGTCCTCCTCCTGCGCATTGTCGTCGATCTTCACGTCGATCTTCACCATATAGGCGATCTCGTCGGTATCGAACGGCACGGCATAGAAAAAATCGCCGTTGGGTTTGTCCACGCGCATCATCGCTTCGGTGAACCCCAGCGGGTATTTTTCCTTTACGGCATCCTGCAGTTCGGGAGTCAGGTTGTGAAAGCTCGTTACGATATGTTTCTTCGTCGTATTCTGTTTAGCCATAGTAATGCTTGGAAATTTTCTGCAATTATAAGCAAAATTTACATATCGCACCACATCCGTAATTTTTTTTTGCATTTTTTTTGAATTTGCAGGATGTTATAAACAAAATACGTACCTTTACGCAGGTTATACTTATATTATGATACGCGAGAAAATCGAAGAGCTGCGGCGGCAGCTCGAGTACCATAACTTCAGATATTACGTCGAAAACGCCCCTGAGATCTCCGACTTCGAATTCGACACGATGATGCGCGAATTGCAGGATCTGGAACGGGCGCACCCCGAACTGTCCGACCCCAATTCGCCCTCGGTGCGTGTCGGAAGCGACATCACGTCGGAGTTCCGGAGCGTAAAGCACCGGTTCCCGATGCTTTCGCTCGGCAACACCTATTCGCTCGACGAACTGCATGAATTCATCGCCCGTATCGAAAAGGAGGCCGGGCCGACGGAGTTCGTCTGCGAACTGAAATTCGACGGCACGGCCATATCGCTCACCTACGAGGACGGGCGGCTGCTGCGTGCCGTGACGCGCGGCGACGGCACGCAGGGCGACGACGTGACGGCCAACGTACGTACGGTGCGCACGGTTCCCCTGCGCCTGAGGGGCGACGACTGGCCGCCCTACTTCGAAATACGGGGCGAGATCCTGATGCCCTACGCCTCGTTCGACAAAATCAACGCCGAGCGCGAGGCGGCCGGGGAGACGCTCTTCGCAAACCCGCGCAACGCCGCGGCGGGGACGCTCAAGCAGCAGGCGTCGTCGGTGGTCGCACGCCGCGGCCTGGACTGCACGCTCTACCAGTTGGCGGGCGACGACCTGCCCTTCACGAATCACTGGGAAAGCCTGCAGAAAGCCCGCGAGTGGGGATTCAAAGTCTCGGACGCGGCGCGCATATGCCGCACTGCGGAGCAGATCGACGCCTACATCGCGCATTGGGACGAGGGGCGCCATGCCCTGCCCTTCCCGACCGACGGCGTGGTGATCAAGGTCAACGACTTCGCCGTAAGGCGGCAGCTGGGATTCACGGCCAAGGCCCCGAAATGGGCCGTGGCCTACAAGTTCAAGGCCGAGCAGGCGCTCACGCGGCTGGACAGCGTGTCGTTCCAGGTGGGACGCACGGGGGCCATAACGCCTGTGGCGAACCTCGAACCGGTGCTGCTGGCCGGGACGACCGTGCGGCGTGCGACGCTGCACAACGCCGAGCAGATGGCCCTGCTGGACATCCGCCCGGGCGACATGGTATACGTCGAGAAGGGCGGCGAGATCATCCCCAAGATCACGGGGGTAGACCTCTCGCAGCGGCCTGCGGACAGCAAACCGTTCGAATACATCACCGTATGCCCCGAATGCGGCACGCCGCTGGTGCGCTACGAGGGCGAGGCGAAGCACTACTGCCCCAACCAGGGGGGATGCCCGCCGCAGATCGTCGGACGCATCATCCATTTCATCCGCCGCAAAGCGATGGACATCGAGGGGCTGGGCGAGGAGACCGTGGAACTGCTCTATGAGAACGGGCTGGTGCACGACGTGGCCGACCTCTACGACCTGAAGGCCGGACAGCTGGCGGAATTGCCGCGGCTGGGCGAAAAGTCGGCCGACAACATCATACGCAGCATCCGCGGATCGGTCGAGGTGCCGTTCCGCCGCGTGCTGTTCGGACTCGGCATCCGCTTCGTGGGCGAAACGACGGCCAAATACCTCGCGGAGCATTTCCGCTCGCTCGACGCCGTGATGCGGGCCACGCGCGAGGAGCTGACCCAGGCCGACGAGGTGGGCGGGCGCATCGCCGACGCGATCATCGAGTATTTCGCCGACGAGCAGAACCACGCCATCATCCGCCGCCTGCGTGCCGCGGGGCTGAAGTTCGAGGAGGAGGCGCGGGAGCTGGCGTCGGAGTCGCTCGCAGGCCGCAGTTTCGTGGTGTCGGGCAAGTTCTCGCGCAGCCGCGACGAAATGAAGGAGCTGATCGAAATGCACGGGGGCAGGAACCTCGCAGCCGTATCGGCCAACGTCGATTACATCGTGGCGGGCGACAACATGGGCCCGGCGAAGCTCAGGAAAGCCGAGAAGCTGGGCGTGAAGATCATTTCCGAAGAGGAGTTCATCGCCATGGTCGGCGGGCAGGAAGCCCCGGCGGCAAACGGGACGGAAGCCGACGGCGCAACAACGGCAAATAACGGCGGCAGGAACAATGGCGCCCCGGCCGCGGCGGAAAAGGCCGGGTCGGAAGGCGACGGTGCAATGTCCCATAGCGCCGGACGTAAAACCCCGGAGCCGGCAGCGACAGCCGATGATGCGGGTGCGCCGGGAAAAGGCACGGTGGACAAGCCTGAAAAAGACACCGCGGGAAAGCCGGGGAAAGGCGTGGCGGACAAGCCCGAAAAGGACACCGCGGGAAAGCCCGGGAAAGACGCGTCGGACAAGCCCGAAAAAGACGCCGCGGAAAAGCCGGAGAAAGGCGCGGCGGACAAGCCTGAAAAAGACGCCGCGGGAAAGCCGGGGGAAGGCGCGGCGGACAAGCCTGAAAAGGACGCCGCGGGAAAGCCGGGGGAAGGCGCGGCGGACAAGCCTGCAAAGGACACTGCGGAAAAGCCGGGGGAAGGCAAGCCGGAGACAGCGGGCCGGGGAAAACGGGTGAAACCTTCCGGGAAGAAGGGGGCGCAGGCCGCCGTGACGGAAAGCGGAGGCGGGGACGGCGAACCCGTCCAACAAGGCGAGTTGTTCTGAGCCCCGCGGAAAAGGAATACGCATAAAAAACTACATATTGCCAAACGGAATCATATGATACGACACAAGCTCTGCGGCGTGGGGGCCGCCATGATAACCCCCTTTACACCCGAAGGAAAAGTTGACTACCAGGCGCTGGCACGCATGATCGACTATGTGATCGAAGGCGGCGTGGACTACATCGTGGCGCTGGGCACCACGGCCGAGACGCCGACGCTCTACATGCCCGAGCGCGCCGTGATAGCCATGTTCATCACCAACCACATCGCGGGGCGCGTACCGCTGGTGATGGGCTGCGGCGGCAACTCGACGTCGGAGGTACTGGATCAGCTGCGCGAATTCGACCTGCGGGGCGCCGACGCCATCCTGAGCGTTACGCCCTACTACAACAAGCCCTCGCAGGAGGGGCTCTACCAGCATTTCCGCACCGTGTCGGAGCACTCGCCGCTGCCGGTGATCCTCTACAACATCCCGGGACGCTCGGGCGTCAACATGACGGCCGAGACGACGCTGCGGCTGGCTCGCGGGATGAAGAACGTGATCGGCATCAAGGAGGCATCGGGCGACATCGAACAGATGCAGCACATCCTCGACCGGCGCCCCGAAGGGTTCATCGTGCTGTCGGGCGACGACGGCATGACGCTCGAACTGATGCGCCGCGGCGGCGACGGCGTGATCTCGGTGGCCGCGAACGCTTTTCCCAAGCGGTTCATGGAGTGTGTGAACTACGCCAAGGCCGGGGAGTTCGACCGTGCGGAAAAGGCATACGAATGCCTCGACGAAGCGGTGCACGCCCTGTTCGAAGAGGGCAACCCCGTGGGGGTGAAGTGCGCACTGGCCGAAATGGGCATAATCGGCCCGACGATGCGGCTGCCGCTCGTCGAAGGTTCGGAGGCGCTGCGCGAAAAGTTCCGCAAACTGATCGCGGAATACGATTTGCGCTGATTTGAGCGTTAGTGCCTAAAATACGGACAAAACACGGATATGAAAAATTTACTGCTGACATTGCTCCTGCTCCCGGCGCTGGCCGCGGCGAAAGTCCCCGTCGAGGAGGACATCGTCGCCAAGACGTCCGACCCCGATTCGCCGTTCTACTACACTTCGCTGATGATGCGCTACAACGCGGGCGACGAGACGCTCACCGACGAGGATTACCACTACCTCTACTACGGCTACGCCCACCAGGAGAGCTACAAACCGATGGAGGCGAACCCCGACCTGGACAAGCTGCTGATGCTGGCATCGGGGCTCGACCCCGACAACCCGCTGGCCGAAACGCTCGACGCGATGCTCTACGTGGGCGAAGATGCGCTCGCCCGCGACCCGTTCAGCCCCAAGATCCTGAACCTGATGGCCTATGCCCACGGGGCGCTGGGCAACAAGCTGCAGGAGAAGATGTATTACAACAAGGTGAAGGGGGTGCTCCGCGCGATCGAGGATTCGGGGGATGCCCTCACGCAGAAGACCCCGCGCCATATCCTGATGTTCGACCATGCGCTCGACGTGATGGCATCGGAGGGTTACACCTACGGCAAGAGCCGCATCATCAGCCGTACGGTGGAATTCATCCCCTTCACGGCGCCCCGGATGGTCGGCGACAAGAAACGCAAAGGGCTCTATTACGACTTCGGCCGCGTATACTGGAACAAGCCCGAAGGATATACCTATAAACGTGACCGCACATGGCAATTCAACAACCTAAAACCCCGTACCTACAAATAATCCGGCGCACGCTGAGCCTGCTGCTGGCAGTGGCGCTGCTCGCCGGGTGCGAAAAAACAGAGGAACGCGCAGGGCTGACCACGACGCAGAACGAAGTGCTATTGCGCAGCACGGCGGGTTCGGAGGCGGCATTCACGGTGTCGTCGACCGAAGCGTGGTCGCTCACCACCACGGGAAGCGGCTTCGACGTCTCCCCCACCCAAGGCGGCCGCGGGGAGACGACGGTAACGGTGAGGGCGCAGGACGACAATACGACGACCCGGCGAAAGGCGCTGGGCAGCATGGCGCTGCGCCTGTCGTCGGGAAGGGCCGAGGCCACGATCTCGGTGGTGCAGAGCCCGACCGTCGCACCCCAGACGGTCGTCATGTACCTGCCGTGGTCGGGGAACCTGTACACGCATTTCCTCCAGAACATCGAGGACGTGAAGAAAGCCGTGGCAGGAAACATCCTGCATGACAGCCGCCTGCTGCTGTTCCTACAAACGAGCACGACGAAAGGTACGCTCAGTGAGCTGTACTACGACAACGGAGAGTGCCGCGAAACGGAACTGCGCACGTACGAAGACCTCAACGTGACGCAGGCCGAGACCATCACCGGGATTTTCGACTACATCAAGCAGACCGCACCCGCCGAACGCTATGGCATCACGATCGGGTCGCACGGCATGGCGTGGATCCCCGCATCGGGCTCGGGCCGGAGCGCTGCCGACGCGAAGGCCGGCACGGAACCGACGGCGACAACCGTCCCCGAGAAATGGCACTGGGAATACGTTTCGCCCGACGGGCAGTTCACCCGCTGGTTCGGCGACGGCGGTTCGCGGTGTACCAACACGACGACCTTCGCCGAGGCGATAACGGCCGCAGGAATCCGGTTCGAATACATCCTCTTCGACGACTGTTTCATGTCGTCGATCGAGGTGGCGTACGACCTGCGCAAAATCACCAGACACCTGATCGCCTCGCCCTGCGAGGTGATGGCCTACGGTTATCCTTACGACCTGGTGATGCCCTACCTGTTCACCGACGGCGGCACGGGATACGACCTGGACGGCGTATGCCGGAGTTTCTACGAATTCTACGAGCAATACGAGGCCCCGAACTATAACTGCGGGGCGATCGCCGTGACGGTATGCGACCATGTGGAACAGATGGCAAAAGTCATGCGCCTCATCAACAATGCATCGCCCGCGTACATCCCCGACCCGGAGAAACCGTTGCAGCAATACGAGTACCTCTATGCCCCGACGCGGTTCTACGACCTGGCGGATTACGTCTACCAACTGTGCGACGACACCGCCCTGCTAAAGGAATTCGACGAACAGCTCGCACGCACCGTCCCCGAACGCTACCGGCTGCATACGGAGTATTTCTATTCGGGCGGCAAGAGGCCGATCACGACCTATTCGGGCATTTCGACCAGCGCGCCGAGCACGAGCGGGATCGTGGTGAACAATATCCGGGACACAGGCTGGTACAAGGCGACGCACTGACAAGGCGGGCAGGCAGTATTTGCCCGGCAGCATGGCGGCCTGAAGACAGCAGCAGAAAGACAGCAGCCGGAAGACAGCAGCCGGGAGATAGCAGCCGGGAGATAGCAGCCGGGAGACAGCGGCCTGGAGACAGCGGCCGGGAGACAGCGGCCTGGAGACAGCGGCCGACGGGTGCAGCTGGCATAGCGGCAACAGGCACGGCGGCAACAGGCACGGTCCGTCACCATACGCTTCCGCCGCGCGGGTGCCGTGGTTTTCCGGGCGCACCGGAATCGCCGCCATACCACAGGAATACGGGGACATCCCGCAACCACCCGGATATGCCGGGATTATCGCTGTTAAAACAGAAGGAGGCTTCCTCGACAGGAGCCTCCTTCTGATTGTACCCTCTTATCCCTCCGGGCAAAGACCGGATGCAGGGACTTATTCGTACTGGCCGGACTTGAGCCGTTCGACCTCCTCGCGGGAGAGGAAACGCCAGGCTCCGCGCTTGAGGTTCTTCTTGGTCAGGCCGGCGTAGTAGACACGGTCGAGCTTGGTGACCGTGTAACCCAGGAATTCGAAAATACGGCGCACGATACGGTTGCGGCCGGAGTGTATCTCGATGCCGATCTCCTGTTTGTTCTCCTTGACATAGGAAATTTCGTCGGCGAAGATTTCGCCGTCTTCGAGCGTGATGCCCTCGGCGATGCGATCCATATCGGCACGCGCCAGGGGCTTGTCGAGCGTCACCTGGTAGATTTTCTTTTTCAGGTACGAGGGGTGCGTGAGCTGCTTCGTAAGGTCGCCGTCGTTGGTGAAAAGCAGCAACCCGAGGCTGTTCTTGTCCAGACGGCCTACGGGGTAGATGCGCTCCGTGCAGGCACCTTCGACCAGATCCATGACGGTCTTGCCGGCATGGGGGTCGTCGAGCGATGTGACATAACCCTTGGGCTTGTTGAGCACGAGGTAGACCTTCTTCTCGCCCTGCACGCGGCTGTCGTTGAATTTCACCTCGTCAGTAGGAAGCACCTTGGTGCCCAGCTGGGTGACGATCTGGCCGTTGACCGTGACCAGGCCCGCGGTGATGAAATCGTCGGCCTCGCGGCGCGAGCAGAGGCCCGACTGCGCGAGAAAACGGTTCAGGCGCATTTCGCCGACCTGCTTTTCGGGCGTGAATTTCGGGTAGGACGCCGGTTTGTCGTCGTGCTTCCTCGGCCCCGGCTTATAGGGTTTGTCGCCGAATTTACGGTCGCCGTATTTCTTATCCCCGAACTTGCGTTCGCCATAGGCGGGCTTGTCGCCATACTGGCGGCGCGGTTTGTCGCCGTCGCGGTGCTCGTAGCGGGGCTTGTCGCCGAATTTGCGTTCACCGTAGGCGGGCTTGTCGCCGTACTGGCGGCGCGGTTTGTCGCCGTCGCGGTGCTCATAGCGGGGTTTGTCGCCGTACTTGTGCTCGCCATAGGCAGGCTTGTCACCGTACTGGCGGCGCGGTTTGTCGCCGTCGCGGTGCTCATAGCGGGGTTTGTCACCGTACTTGTGCTCGCCATAGGCGGGCTTGTCACCGTACTGGCGGCGCGGTTTGTCGCCGTCGCGGTGCTCGTAACGGGGTTTATCGCCGGACTTACGCTCGCCGTAAGCCGGTTTGTCGCCGAACTGGCGGCGCGGTTTGTCGAATACAGGGCGGTTGTCCGCCGTGAAATGGGGATTGTAGGAGGCCCGCTCACGGGGCCCCTCGCTGGACGGTTGCTCCGAATCGGCAGCATCACGCTGTAAACGCGGGCGACGCTCGACACGCTCCGCCGTAGCAGTCACGGTACGCTGGCGCTTGTCGCGTCCGAAACGCGAAAGTACCGTGGTCGAGTCGTTTTTGTTGTCTTTCATACGTATTTGAATGAGTTTGTGGGGCAAAGGTAATCCATTTTTCCGGATTACGGCATATTGCAGACCCGATTTGGCGATAAAAGACAGGGGCCGTTACAAATTCGCCGCTTTTGCCTTATCTTTGCACCCGTAAACGACGTCCGGCAGGGGTTGCCGGACATCCCCGCCCCGCACCTATGAACATGAACCGCGAAATACTGCGCATCGCGCTCCCGAATATCGTTTCGAACATCACCGTGCCGCTGATGGGAATCGTGTCGACGGCCATCGCCGGGCACTGGGGCGCGGATTCGGCGGCGACGATCGGCGCACTGGCCATCGGGGTGTCGATCTTCAACTTCATCTACTGGAACTGCTCGTTCGTGCGCATGGGAACCAGCGGACTCACGGCACAGGCGTTCGGCGCAGGGAATTTCCACGAATGCACCAACATGCTCGTAAGGGCGATGGTCGTGGCGGCAGGCATGGGATTGCTGATGCTCGCCCTGCAATACCCGCTGGGCGAGCTGGCCCTGTGGGGACTGAACGGCAACGAAATGACGCGCGAATATTTCTACGCCCGCATCTGGGCCGTACCGGCGGGCATCCTCCTGTTCGGGTTCAACGGCTGGTTCACGGGTATGCAGAATGCCATGATACCGATGTTCACGGCTATTTCGGTCAACGCGGTGCATGTCTTGTGCAGCCTTTGGTTCGCCTTCGGCATGGACATGGGGATCGTCGGCATCGCCTACGCCTCGGTGATCGCACAGTGGACGGGCGTGGGACTTTCGCTGTTGCTGCTCATGCTGCGCTACCGCAAGGTGCTGACGGGAATCGACTGGGCCGAGGTATTCGACATGAAACCGCTCAAAACCTTCTTCATCGTCAACCGCGACATCATGCTGCGTACGCTCTGCATCGTGGCGGTCTACACCTTCTTCACGGGGGCTTCGGCCCGCATGGAAGACCCGGTGCTGCTGGCCGTGAACACCCTGCTGTTGCAGCTCTTCACGCTCTTCTCGTACATGAACGACGGCTTCGCATATGCCGCCGAAGCGCTGACCGGACGGTTCATCGGCGCCCGGGACGTAAGGGCGCTGCGCGACTGCCTGCGGCGCTGCATCGCATGGGGCACGGCCGTGTCGGTACTGTTCGTGGGAATCTACATCGTCTGGTGGCGCGACCTGGTGGGGCTGTTCATCGACGATTCGGCCGCAAACGCCGCGACGATCGTGGAGGTCGCCGGACGGTATATCGTATGGATCATCCTGATCCCCGTAGCCAGCGCCATGCCCTTCATCATGGACGGCATCATGGTGGGCGCCACGCAGACGCGCGTCATGCGCAACTCGATGTTTTGGGCTACGGCAGCCTATTTCGGCATCTTCTATATCGGGCATACGCTCATAGGCAACAACGCCCTGTGGCTCGCCTTCACGCTGTACATGTTCCTGCGCGGCGTGCTGCAATACTTCATGACGCACAGCCTGCGGACAATCTACCGCAAAGCCGGCGCATAAGGAAGAGGCGGTGAATCCCCGGGCAGGGAGAGGCCGGAACGGCCCGGGAGAGGCAACGTCCGGAATCTGGAAGGTTTCCTGCGATAACAGGCCGCATATCCGGGGAAAATCACTAAATTAGCGGAACGGAACCCCCCAAAAACCCGCCATGATCTTATCCGAAAACGCACTCTATATCAAATATATCCGACTGAAAGAGGCCGGAGATTTGCCGCACGAATACCCCTATACGGTGCCCGCGCTGGCGGGGTTCAGCGGGTTGCGGTTCCGCCGCCCGGTGACGTTCATCGTGGGCGAGAACGGCATGGGCAAATCGACGCTGCTGGAAGCCATCGCCGTAAAAGCGGGATTCAATGCCGAGGGCGGGTCGAAGAACTTTCGGTTCGCAACGCGCGAGACTCATTCCCCGCTATACGGGAACCTCGTGCTCGGACGCGGGTTGCAGCCGCGCGACGGCTATTTCCTGCGTGCCGAAAGTTTCTACAACGTCGCCACCGAGATCGACCAGATAGCCGACGGCATACACCGCTATTACGGCGACAAGTCGCTCCACAGGCAATCGCACGGCGAAAGCTTCCTGAGCCTGCTCGAACACAGGCTCCGCGGAAACGGGCTCTATATCTTCGACGAGCCCGAGGCCGCCCTCTCGCCGTCGCGGCAGATGTATATGTTGTGCCGGATAAAACAACTCGTGGAAAGCGGATCGCAGTTCATCGTCAGCACCCACTCGCCTATCGTCATGGCCTACCCCGGCGCCGACATATACGAGATCGCGGACAACGGACTGCAACTCACCGAACTGGAGCAGACGCCGCATTACCTGCTGATGAAACGCTTTTGCCTCGACCACGAAGGGATGCTCCGGCAGTTGGGCTTCGACATCCGGAAACCTTGAAGCGCGGGTCGCGCCACAGGCAGAATGCCCGGAGATCGGCACAACAGCACAGGCATTTCGCACGGATGCCGCACAGGATTTGCACGGACGTCTTGCACGGATATTACCCTACGAATTCGACGGCACGGACATCACGACAGGCGCATCGGCGCATGAAAAATCCCGGCTCCGAAATGCGGAGCCGGGATTCCTGTAAGCGCAGGGCGGCAGCGCCGCCCCCGCAGGAGATTATTCTTCGCCTTTGGCTTCTTTGAGCAGGGTGTTGTACTTGTTGTACTTGTCCATCATGCCCTCCTCGTCGCGCAGGCGGAAGCAGATCGACTTGAGGAAGTCGAGCGTATTGACGTCGTCCTTTTTCAGCTCGTATGCCTTTTCGAACCAGGGCACGGCATCCATATAGACGGCATTCACCTCCTTCAGGTCGGTATCGTAGGCAGTCTGGCTGCTATACTGCTTCTCGTTCATCACCTTGTTCATCTCGTCGGCCTTGATCGTGTAGAACACGCCCAGGTAATAGTTGCCTTCGAACAGGTCGGGCTTCAGCTCAACGACCTTCTTGAACGATGCGATGCTCTCGTCGTAGTTTTTCAGCGCATAGAAGATACGGCCGCGGCCGAACCAGAGGTCTACGTTCTCGGGGTTGTCGGCAATGGCCGAGTCGATCAGCGTTACCAGGTCGGCAGGGTCGCCCACGCCCTCTTCGGAGGTGTAGAGCTGCATCAGGCCGTCGAGGATACGCTCGTTCTTCGGGAATTTCCCGATACCCGTGATCAGGGCGTCCTTGGCCAGCATGACATTGTCCTGGCTGACGTTCTTCAGGCCGTAGTAGCAGTGGAAGAGGTAGTAGTAGATGTTACCCTCCTCGTCGGTATACCCCAGGTCGATCGCTTTCTTGAGGTACTCGGCACCCTGTCCGAACGACGAGGGGTGCGCCGAACCGTCCACCGTGCGCAGGTAACCGGCATAGTAAAGCAGCGCGGGGTCAGCGGCTGCGCCGTAAGCGGGGCTCGACTGCGCCTGGAAAGCCGTGGCATAGGCGTCGGCAGCGGCTACGTACTCGCCCGTGTCGATGCCCGTATTACCGACCTGCGAACAGAAATCGCTGATCTGCTGCAACCCGTCCTTCGCCTTCGCAGCGCTCTTGGGGTCGATCTCGTAAGCCTTGTTGTAAGCCTCGATGGCCATAGCAGGGGCCTCTTTCAGCACCCAGTCGGTCTGCGTCCAGGTAACTACCTTGCCGTCCTTGATATAGGCGATGAAATAGGGGTATTCCCACGCTTCGTAGGGAACGTTGAGAAGCGTCACCTGCTTGGTGGCCGAAGGTTCGCCCACGGCCAGCTTCAGCATCGCGGCGTCCATGTTGACGAAGAGGCTCTTGGTCGGTTCCACGGCAGCCTCGTACAATGCTTTGCCACGGTTGATCCACGTGGAGGCCTTCGCGTTCTTCTTCGCGTCGGCGATGTCGGCGTCGCTCTTCTCGATCTTGGAGAGGAGCCCGCTCTTGTTGACTTTCTGCGCCTGAACAGCGGGGATTGCCATGAGCAGGGCAGCGAAAGCCGTCAAAAATGTTTTCTTCATAACAAATTTAATTTAAAGTTTTTCAAATTAATTTCATCTATTCCTCCGCCGGCTGTCCTGCATCGGGTGTTGCGTCCCCGGCACCGGTAGCCTCTGCGGACTGTACTTCTTCTTCATCGCCGGCAGCAGGCACCGCCATCACCGAGGCAATGGCATCGCCGTCACGCAGGTTGATGATACGCACGCCCTGCGTAGCACGACCCGCCAGGCGGATCTGCGACACGGCCGTACGTATGGTAAGTCCCGAACGGTTGATAATCATCAGGTCGTTGTCGTCCGTAACGGCCTGTATGGAGATAAGTTTGCCGGTTTTCTCCGTCACGTTGATCGTCTTCACACCCTTACCGCCGCGGTTGGTGATGCGGTACTCGTCGAGGTCGGTACGCTTGCCGTAACCGTTTTCGCTCAGCACCAGTACGTCCTGCGTCGAATCGGGTTCCACACAGATCATGCCGATCACCTCGTCGGACTCCTCGATCGAGATGCCGCGCACACCGGCGCCGACACGCCCGATCGGGCGCACCGTCGACTCGTTGAAGCGGATGGCCTTGCCTTCGCGGGCCGCAATCATCACTTCGGCGTTGCCGCTGGTGAGCTTGGCCTCGATCAGCTGGTCGCCCTCGCGGATGACGATGGCGTTCACACCGTTCTGGCGCGGGCGCGAGTAGGCTTCGAGCTTCGTCTTCTTGATCGTACCGTCCTTGGTACACATGATGATGAAGTTGTTGTTCACATACTCGGCGTCGTTCAGGCGCTTGACGTTGATATAGGCGCGAACCTTGTCGTCGGGTTCGATCTGGATGACGTTCTGGATGGCGCGTCCCTTCGAGGAGCGTGCGCCTTCGGGGATCTCGTAGACCTTGAGCCAGTAGCAGCGCCCCTTCTCGGTGAAGAAGAGCATCGTATTGTGCATCGAAGCCACGTAGATGTGCTCGATGAAGTCCTCGTCGCGCGTAGCACTGCCCTTGGCGCCGACGCCGCCGCGGTTCTGCGTGCGGTATTCGGCCAGCGGGGTGCGCTTGATGTAGCCCATGTGCGAGATGGTGATGACCATGTCGTCGTCGGCATAGAAATCCTCGGGGTTGAACTCCTCGGAGGCATAGACGATCTCCGAACGGCGCTCGTCGCCGTATTTTTCCTTGATTTCGAGCAGCTCGTCCTTGATGATCTGCATTTGCAGGCCGACGTCGGCGAGCACCTCCTTGAGATGGGCGATGGTTTTGGTCAGCTCGTCGCGCTCGGCGGTGAGCTTGCCGTATTCGAGCCCCGTCAGGGCACGCAGGCGCATCTCGATGATGGCCGAAGCCTGGAGGTCGCTCAGCTCGAAACGCTCGATCATGGCCTGCTTGGCCAGGTCGGGGGTCTGCGACGAACGGATGATGTGCACGATCTCGTCGATGTTATCCTGCGCGATCAGGAGGCCCAGCACGATGTGCAGCCGCTCCTCGGCCTTGCGCAGGTCGAAGCGCGCACGGCGCACCACCACGTCGTGGCGGTGGTTGACGAAGTGCTTGACCAGGTCGCGCATCGGCAGCAGCTGCGGACGGCCGTTCACCAGCGCGATGTTGTTCACCGCGAACGAAGTCTGGAGCGGAGAGTTCTTGAAAAGCGTATTGAGCACGACGCTCGCCACGGCGTCGTGTTTGAGGATGATGATGATGCGCAGGCCGTTGCGGTCGGACTCGTCGTTGATGTAGGAGATGCCGTCGATCTTCTTTTCGTTGATCATGTCGGCGATCTTCTTGATCATCTCGGCCTTGTTGATCATGTAGGGAATTTCGGTGATGACGATGCACTCGCGGCCGCTGGGGGTATGCTCGATGTCGGTCTTGGCACGCATCATGACGCGGCCGCGGCCCGTAAGCATGGCCTCCCGAACACCCTCGTAGCCGTAGATGATACCGCCCGTGGGGAAATCGGGGCCCTTGATATACTGGAGCATCTCCTCGCCCGTGATTTCGGGGTTGTCGATATAGGCGCAGCAGGCGTCGACCACTTCGCAGAGGTTATGCGGGGCCATGTTGGTGGCCATACCTACGGCGATACCGCTGGCGCCGTTGACGATCAGCAGCGGGATCTTCGTGGGCAGCACCGTGGGTTCGGGGATCGTATCGTCGAAGTTGAGCGTCCAGTCGACGGTCTCCTTGTCGATGTCGGCCATCACCTCGTCGGTGATCTTCTTCATGCGGGCCTCGGTGTAACGCATGGCGGCCGGCGAGTCGCCGTCCATCGAACCGAAGTTACCCTGGCCGTCGACCAGCGGGTAGCGCATCGACCACTCCTGTGCCAGACGCACCATCGCGTCGTAGACCGACGAGTCGCCGTGGGGGTGGAACTTACCGAGCACGTCGCCGACGATACGCGCCGACTTACGGGTCGGTTTGTCGGAGTAGAGGTTGAGCTCCGCGCTCATATCGTAGAGGATACGGCGGTGCACGGGCTTCATGCCGTCGCGCACGTCGGGAAGCGCACGCGACACGATGACCGACATCGAATAATCGATGTACGCCGACTTCATCTGCTCTTCGATATTGATAGGAATGATACGTCCTGTCAAACCTGCATTCTTTTCTTCTTCAGTTAGCATCTTATCTCTTTAAAATTACAGTCTTTTAACGAACAAAAATACGATTTATTTCCGATCTGAGCAACTTTAAGCCCATAAATATCGCATCCGGGCGGAAGATTTCCGGGACAACGCCCCGTTTTTGCCCCTTTTCCGGCGATCTGACGGCCTCAAAAAAAATTCCCGGCAGACTGACGGCATCCGCTTGCGCGTTCCGGATCGTTTCACTACCTTTGCGGCCTCTATTTCCCGAACATGGCACAGATAAACACACCCAAGGAAGTACTCGCGCTGGCTCAGAAGTCGGCAACGGGCAAAATGCAACTCCCGGCGGGCAAGACCCTCCTGCTGGCATTCCTGGCCGGCGCATACATCGCCATGGGCGGACTCTTCTCGCTGATGGCGGGGTTCGGGTTCCCCGGGGCGGCCGAAGCGCCCGGGTTGCAGCGCCTGCTCTCGGGGCTGGTATTCCCGCTGGGGCTCATCCTGGTGGTATTCGCCGGGGCGGAGCTCTTCACGGGCAACAACGCCGTGCTCGTACCCGGGGCGCTGGGCCGCAGGTACGGATGGGGCAAGGTGCTGCGCAACTGGGGGCTGGTATACGCGGGGAATTTCATCGGGGCGGCCTTCTTCGCCTATTTCCTGGTGGTGCTGCCCGGCGTACTCTCGTCGGAGCTGTGGCGCGAAGCGGCCTGCAACGTGGCGCAGGCCAAGGTTTCGATGCCGTGGCTGACGGTATTCATGCGCGGCGTGGGCGCCAACTGGCTGGTATGCCTCGCGGTATGGCTCGGGCTGAGTACCGACGACGCGGCAGGCCGTATGATGGGGTTGTTTTTCCCGGTCATGTGCTTCGTGGTGATCGGTTACGAGCACTGCATCGCCAACATGTTCTTCATCCCGCTGGGGATGATGCTGGGCGCCCCGGTGACGGCGGCGGACATGGTCGCCGCAAACCTGGTTCCCGCCACGCTCGGGAACATCGCGGGCGGCGGCATCTTCGTCGGCGGGCTCTACTGGTACCTCAACCGGAAATAGGGGTCAATCCGCCAGCCTGAGCCACAACCGCCCGTGGCGGAAATCGAAGACCACCCGGAATGCGGAGAAGAATTTTACGCCGAGGAAACCGTCGCCGGGGAGTTTCATCGGTTTGTCGAGCACCACGACAGGCAGCCCGCAGAAGGGGTAGCGCCCCATGAAAGTGGCTACGGCGGGCATCAGCACCCGCAGGGTCATCCCGCCCGGCGTCCGGCCTTCCACCAGATCGACAGGGGCACGCGACACGAATTTCCCGACCGCAGGCTTGAATGCGAAGAGTGCCAGCAGGTTGGCATTGCCCAGATCGACGACCAGCCGCATCGGCATCGCACGGCTGCGTCCCCGGACATCGGACAAGCGCACCGTATCCGCAACCCAAAACATCCCCGATTGCCCGTCGGCCACCAGTTCGTAGGCCTCCCACCCGTCGCCGGGTTGCGGCAGGCCCCCGGATGAGAGCGGACGGAAAATGCCGCGGCGGACATCGAGCTCGAAAATACCGGGCGCAGCCACGCTGTCGGTCGTGAAGGTATGGAGCGGGTAGAGCAGGTCGCAGGGCTTGCGTCGCCGCAGATCGACGACATAGCTCTCGCACAAACTGCGCGTATCCCCCACCCTGACCCCCGGTGCCAGTTTATAGCGGGCCGAATAGTCCGTGCCGCCGGCCATGCGGAAACGCACGGGACGTTCGAGTTCGACGGGTTCGAAAAGCCCGGGGTGCGACCAGACCAGCGCGCTGTCGATCAGCGGAAAATAGACGCCCGATTCGAGAAACACCCGCACCGGTATGGAATCTCCTACGAAAGACGCCGCATAGAGCAGATCGCGCTCGGAGGTAAGCTCCCAAGCCGTGCCGGAAGGCAGCTGCCCGCCTGTCGGCGAGGGGTCTTCCGGCGCCGCAGCCAGCGTCGCCGCGGGGATGGCGACGGACAACAGCAGCATGATCGGCCGGCGGAACATGGTCAGCGGAAGTCGATGAATTCGTACCCGGCGTAGTTATCCTTCGCAAAGGCCTTGAGCGGCGTTTCGAGGGGCTTGATGCCCAGCACCGAAATCTGCACCTGCTCGCCGTCGTAATCGTAGCGGAGCGACACGGGACGCATCGCGGCGGTATCGACCGTAAGGACGATATTGCCCGCCGAGGAGGTATTCCCGGGCGCAGGGGTCAGACGCACCACGGCACGTCCCTCCTGCTCGCCGGCGAGCGAGGCCGCATATTCGCTGCCGAGGAAATCGAAGGCATGGACGGGGTTATTGAGGATATTGCGGCTGTCGGTGTCGACCACGTCGATCGTCACCTCGCGGCGGCGGTTGTCCACCTCGAAGCGCACGGCTCCGTCGCAGTAAACCTCGGCATCGCCCAGCACGAGGTAATAACCTTCCCCCTCGACGGCATAGCGCCCGCGCGTGACGTATTCGTCCGAGCGCACCTCGAACGACACCCCGTAGGCACCCAGTGCCCGGAAGCCGTCACGAACCCCGGCAAGTATCCCGGCGGCACGGTCGGCGGCCGGAGGCAACGGGCTGGCCCCCTGCGTCGCACCGGCGGCAGCGGCCGAAGCCGCGGAACCGGAAGAGAAACCCGCCGCGGAACCGGAGGTGGAAGCGGCGTAAATAACGGGCGACCCATGGAAGCCAAAGAGCGCATGGAAGCCCGGGGCGGGATCAGCCTGAAAACCGGAGGCCGAGGCGTCGCGGCAGGCAAAGGCAGAGGCAGAGGCGGGAACCGCCGGGAAATCAGAGGCGGCCGCAAATCCGCAAGCAGCCGGCACATCCACGGCAACGGGGAGTGCGGCGACGGGGAGTGCGGCGACGCATTGCATCGCGGAAAGCAGCAACAGGAGGGACAGGAGTCGTTTCATGGCAGCATCAGAATAGACCCAGCTCCTGCAACTTGGCTTCGAGCGAGGGCATGTCATGGAAAAGGATGTCGCGCGGCTTGGCTCCCTGCTGGCGGCCGACGATGCCGGCACGTTCGAGCTGCATCATGATGCGCCCGGCACGGTTGAAGCCCACCTCGTAGTTGCGCTGGATCATCGAGGTCGAGATATTGCCGCCCGAAACAGCGTCGCGGGCGATCTCGGCGAAGAGCGAATCGTATTTCACGGGGGCGGAGTCCTCGCTGCCCATGCTCCCCGAAGAATCGCCCGTATCGGGCGTATAGTCGGGCAGCGAATAGGCCGAGGTATAGCCCTGCTGCTTCGATATATACTCGACGATGCGTTCGACCTCCTTGGTTTCGACCAGCGCGCACTGGATACGGGTCAGTTCCCCGTCCTTCGAGAAGAGCATGTCGCCGCGGCCGATAAGCTGGTTGGCCCCCGGCTGGTCGATGATCGTACGCGAGTCGATCATCTGCATCACGCGGAAGGCGATACGCGCGGGGAAATTGGCCTTGATACCGCCCGTGATGACCTTCACGTCGGGGCGCTGCGTGGCGATGATCAGGTGGATGCCGACGGCACGCGCCTTCTGCGCGAGGCGCATGACGGGCCCCTCGACCTCGCGGGCGGTCATGATCAGGTCGGCGAACTCGTCGACCACCACGACGATATAGGGCAGGTAGCGGTGCCCGTTGAGCGGGCTGAGCCGCCGGGCGGTGAATTTCTCGTTGTACTCGGCGATATTGCGCGCCCCGGCTTTCTTGCAGAGTTCCAGGCGGCTGTCCATCTCCGTGCAGAGCGAATTGAGCGTGTAGACCGCCTTCTTGGGGTCGGTGATGATGGCATCGTCCTCGGACTCCATCTTGGCGAGGAAGTGGCGCTCGATCTTGGCATAGAGCGAGAACTCGACCATCTTGGGGTCGATCATCACGAACTTGAGCTGCGCGGGGTGCTTGCGGTAGAGCAGCGAGGTGATGATGGCGTTCAGCCCCACGGACTTACCCTGTCCCGTGGCGCCCGCCACCAGCAGGTGCGGCATCTTGGCCAGGTCGAACACGTAATTCTCGTTCTGGATCGTACGGCCGATCACCACCGGGAGCTCGGCCTTCGACTCCTGGAAACGCAGCGAACGCACGGCGGAGTACATCGACACCACCTGCTTGTCGCGGTTGGGCACCTCGATGCCGATGGTTCCCTTGCCGGGGATAGGGGCGATGATGCGGATACCCAGCGCCTTGAGGCTCTGGGCGATGTCGTTTTCGAGCCCCTGGATCTTCGAGATCTTGACGCCTTGCGCCTGCACGATCTCATAGAGCGTCACGGTGGGGCCGACCGTGGCCTTGATACGCTGGATGGGGATACCGAAATTGCGGAGCGTATCCTCGATCTTGGTCTTGTTCTCGAAAATCTCCTCGTCGCTCACTTCCGAGTCGGAAACATAGTCTTCGAGCAGCGTCACGGGCGGCTTGTGGTAGTTCACGAGGTCTTTCAGCGGGTCGTAGCTCTCGGTCGGGATCGCCTTTTCGTCGACCAGGCGGGCTTCGTTGGCCTCGACGGTCACGACGACGCCCCCGGCAGGGACGGGTATCTCGGTAAACGGCCCGTCGGGGAGCGGCTCCCCGGATACAGGAGCGGCAGCGGAGGGCATCCCGGCAACAGAGGGCATCCCGGCAGCCGGGGCCGGTGTCCCGACGGGGTCTTCCCCGCCCAGGGATAATTCGGTGAAAGGTTCGTCGGACACAGGCGCAGCAGGCCGGACAGCAGTGCCGGCGGCAGGACGCACCGCGGGGCGTTCCAGCTCGACAAGCCCGCTGGGGCCGATCACCAGCCGGCCTTCGGGGCGCGACAGGTCGACCTCGGTAAACTCGCCGTCGTCATCGGATGCGACGGCCTCTGCCGCCTGCGGGGCTTCGGGCACAATGGGCATGCCATCGGGGCCCAGTTCCACGAACGGATCGTCGTCCGCATCGCGGCGGGCGGCCTGCGGGGCGGCGGGAGTCCCGGCGGCAGCAGGCCCGGGAGTACGTGCGGCGCGGGGCATTTCCGGCACCGGACGCTGCACGGCCAGTTCGGGTTCGGGACGGCGCACGACCACCTCGGGCTCCGCCTTCACGGCAGACTCCACGGCCGGAGTGTCGGCCGACCGCTTGGCAGGCCTCTCTCCGGGATTCCCGACGGATTCCGCGGCTACGGCAGCCGCATCCCCGGCGGCATCGGACGGTTGCCCGTGCGCGTGCACGACCTTATGTTTGACGATCTCTACGATCCTGCCGCTCTTGTCGACCATGACGTTGCCCGCACGGTTGACCTTGTTGATGAAATTGCGGTTGATGAATACCCCCGTAAGGATCCAGCAGCCCAGCAGCAGGATCAACGTCCCCAGCACCCCGATATGCGTGCGCAGCAGCGCCGCGGTCTCGATGCCGAAGGCACCGCCCCACCCCGTCGAACTGCAAAGGCTCCACTTGTCCGAGAAGGCGAAGCCCAGCGTCAGCGAACTGAGGATCAGGACGAGGAAAAGCGAGAGGATCGAATGGTTGAACAGCAGCGGGCGCTGGCGGATGACGCGCACGCCGACGAGCAGCACCATCACCGGGATCAGGATGCCGGATACGCCGAACGAGTTGTCGACCAGCAGGCGTCCCAGCCTGGCACCCGCCCAGCCGCAGAGGTTTCCGGGCTCGACGCCCAGCGTGGCACGTTCCTCGGGCGAGAGCAGCAGTCCGCTCTGGTCGGCCGACCAGGTGAAGAACGAGAACAGTACGGCCGAGGCGGCGAACAGCCCGATGAAAAGCAGCAGCAGGCCCGCGACCCAGCGTGCACTGTCGCTGTTGGAACGCTGGACTTTCTGCCGTCCGTTGGGGGATGAGGATGTATTTTTAGATGCCATCTGTGTTGCGCTTGATTTTTATCAAGCGAAGTTACGCATTTTTTTTGACATTTCGGAGCCGGCGCCGACTTTATTGAAACCGGAACCGTATCCGGCGGGCATAATTGCAAATAAATCGTTATCTTCGCACACGTTTCAGCAGGCTGCGGCCCGCATGGGAAGGCCGGCACTCCGCACGGCGCCCGCAAACACGCCACGCCTGCGCGACATTTAAGGATATATTGCGCACCCACTAAAAACCGAATGAAGAAAATGATCCGGAACACAGGACAGAAGGAACACATCGTATGGCTGGACGTCATCAGGCTGGCTGCCATACTGATGGTGATCGGGGTTCATTGCATCGACCCCTTCTACATTTCGCCAGCCATGCGGGGCATCCCCGAATATACGCACTGGGCGACCGTCTACGGCTCGCTGTTCCGCCCTTCGGTGCCGCTGTTCACGATGATGACGGGCTTACTGCTGCTGCCCGTGCGGCAACCGCTGGGGACATTCTACAAAAAACGTATTTTCAGGATCCTTTTCCCCGTGCTCATCTGGTCGGTACTCTACAACATGTTCCCCTGGTTCACGGGGGTGCTCGGGCTGCCGGAAAACATCATCGGGGATTTCTTCTGCTACACGCAGGGGCACGAATCGCAGGCGCTGGGCGACTCGCTCAAAGACGTGGCGATGATCCCGTTCCAGTTCAGCTTCAAGGAGAACCACATGTGGTACATGTATTTGCTGATAGGGCTCTACCTCTATATGCCGTTCTTCTCGGCATGGGTCGAAAAGGCGACCCGGAAAGAGATGCGGGCCTTCCTGGCGATCTGGTTCGTCTCGCTCTTCCTGCCCTACATGTCCGCATACATAGCCCCCTATTTCGGGGTCGGGTACCTGTTCGGCGAAAGCACCTGGAACGCATACGGGCTGTTCTACTATTTCGCGGGGTTCAACGGGTACCTGCTGCTGGGGCACTACATGAAGAAAGGCAACGATTGGAGCATGGCAAGGACACTTGCGACCAGCGTCATACTATTCGGAGCCGGATATTGCATCACCTACACCGGATTTGCCGCGGCAGCGGCCGACAGCATGTCGACGGAGGCGGACATGGAACTGTTCTTCACCTTCTGCAGCCCGAACGTGGCGATGATGACCGCGGCGGTATTCCTGCTGATGCAAAAAATCCGCATCCGGCGCCAGACCATCGTCAGGCTGCTCGCCAACATGACCAAATGCGGGTTCGGGATCTACATCGTGCACTATTTTCTGGTAGGGCCGTTCTTCCTGCTCATCGGCCCGTCGTCACTGCCCATCCCGCTGCAAGTCCCCGTAATGGCAGTATGTATCTTCGCCGTCGCATGGGCATTTACGGCACTGGTATATAAATTATTGGACAAAAAGGCCGCTTACATCATGGGATAGCCCGGCCGCGGGAGATATTCCAACGAGCCGGCGGGCTGCATCCTTTTCGGAGTGCAGCCCGCCGGCTCGTTGGAAGGCAAGTCAGACCGACGCCTGCGCCTTGCGTTCCAGACGGAGGCGGTAGGCCTCGTCGGCAAAGGTGCGGAACGTATATTCCGCACGGTGGGCGGGGTCGGCGCGCAGGCCGTAACGGTCAAGCAGCTGCACGACGCGGCGGGCGACGGCGGGCGACGGGTCGACGACCGTGACGCCGCGGCCCGCGAGGACACGTTCGAGGACGGGCAACAGGAAAGGATAGTGCGTGCAGCCGAGCACGATCTGGTCGGCCCCGTGCTCCAGCATCTCCGCGACGGCGGCACGGACGGTGGCCTCGGCCTGGGGCGTCGCCTCCAGGTCGTTTTCGACCAGTTCGACGAAGCCCCGGCCGGGTGCTGTGACGAGGTCTACGCCGTCGCCGTACCTGGCTGCCGTGCGGCGAAAGAGTTCTCCGTCGAGGCTCCGTTCGGTGGCCAGCACCCCCACTACCCCGCTGCGGGTCGCCAGGCAGGCGGGTTTCACGGCCGGCTCCATGCCCACGATCGGCATGGGGGCGTATTTCTCCCGCAAAAAGTCGATGGCGGCGGCCGTAGCGGTATTGCAGGCCACGACAACCAGCTTGCAGCCCTCTGCCACGAGGCTGGCGACGGCCTCGTCGGCAAGGCGTTCGACCTGCGGGCGGGGACGCGACCCATAGGGGCAGTTCTTACCGTCGCCCAGGTAGACGAGCGACTCCGCAGGGAGCGCACGGCGCACCTCGCGCCAGACGGTCAGCCCGCCCAGCCCCGAATCGAAAACACCGATGGGTGCGTTATTTGAAAGTTTATCCACGTCTTTCAGGAGTTGCAGAATATCATCGTCCGCGGCACGGCCGCGTCGTATCGTTCGCTGCGGTTTCCGCTACCCCGGGTACTCCCGGGGCGGAAGCCGCAGGGGATTCTCTAATTCAGGCCGAGCCGCCGCAGGATATGCTCCACGACCTGGTCGTCGGACATCGCATCGCAGTCGACGACCAGCTGCGCCTGCGCATAGAAGGGTTCGCGCACGGCCATGTCCCCCTCCATGAACGCCACCAGCCCGGCATCGTCCAGCCCCCGCAGCCGGGGACGTTTCCGGCGCCCGTAAGGGCTCAGGCGGCTGGCGATCTGCGCCGCGCTGCGCCGCAGGAAGACGGTATGCCCCACGCCGTTCATGCGCTGCATGTTATCGCCCCACGTGGGGAGCCCCCCGCCCGTCGAAACCACGGCTTCGCCGCCTGCTGCGATCGCCCGTTCGAGCGCCTCGCGCTCCGCTTCGCGGAACCGCGCCTCGCCTTCGTAACGGAAGACATCGGCGACGGAGGCTCCCGCCTGCTCCTCGACCAGCGTGTCGGTATCCACGAAACCGATGCCCAGCCTGCGCGCCAGCTTGCGTCCGAGGGTGCTCTTGCCGCATCCCATGTAACCGATCAGGAAGAGGGGTTTCATCGCCGGCAGGTCAAAACAGGTTCAGTTGTTCGGGGTCGATCACTTCGTCGACGTCGCCCCTGGCGCGTTCGATCTCGAACTCCACCCCGCCCGCCGTAGTTCCCGTACGGGGCAGCCCGTCGGGCCGGGCCGGGGTTTTCTTCGCCCCGGAAACCTTCGCAGCCGCAGCGTCCTTCGCAGCCGGCTTGTCCGCCCCGGCAGGTCTGTCTTGCGCAGAGGCGGCAGTACCGGCAGCAACGCCCGGGGTTGCGGGATTTTCCGCGGCGGCAGAAGCCGGAGCAGAAGCAGAGCGATCCCGGATGGAAGAAGCGGCGGAAGAAGCCGAATCACTGCCGGAAAGGGCCGCGGCGTCGATAGTGCCGCGATCAGCCGCATCGCCGTTCGAACCGTCGAACGCACGGTTATCCGCACCGCCCGACGCACCGTTACCGGAACCGGCTTTCGCACCGCCCGACGCACCGCTGCCGCCGGAGGGCGCATCGTCGGAACCATCGTCGCCGCCGTCGTCATCCGAAGGTTCGGGTTCGGGCGGCAGTTCGGGTTCGATGAAGCGCAGCGTAGCAACCTCATAGGTCGTCAGGCGCTTGCCCTTGGCGCGGTGGCTCTTGACGCCGACGAATTCGTCGACGTCGACCTCGTCCGCTGGACGCGACGCATGCGCCCCCTTGTAGGTGATTTCGAGTTTGGCGCCCGTGCGTTCCGTCACGGCGACCAGATCGGCCTGTCCGTCCTCGTCGAGGAAGAACTGCATCTTGTCGCTCATCTCGGCCGTGAAGCGCTTCATGTAATAGAACTGCTGCAAGCGGTCGTAGTAGCAGACGCTGTAAACGCGGTCGGGCTCATAGCGGCTCACACGCACGGTCTCGTCGGGGAAATGCTGCCCGAGGTCGTAACCCGTGATATAGTACTGGTTCTTCGACGTCCAGACGATGATCCGGTCGTCGCCCTTGAACTCGCCCAGCAGCTTGCCGCGGCCGTCGGCGTTCAGGCGGCGGACATCCTCGTCGAACCAGACGTTCTGGCCGCCGAGCGTCGAGGTGCCTCGCTCCTTGAGGACGATCTTATGGATGCCGTAGCGCGAGAAGAGGTTGCCCTGGCTCTGGCGCCCCTTGATGGCGAGGGTCGAGAAATCGAGGTCGACGATCACCTTTTTCAGGCGCGGACGGGGCTTGAAGTAAACCTTCAGCACCTCGGCCTCACCGTTCGGATTGACAGACATATAGAGTATCTCGCTCTTGGGCGTACCCTTGGTGATGTCGTACTCCTTGTCGCGCGTGATGGCCTTGATGGCGCAGCGCTTCATCATGATCGGGCCGTTCTTGCCGTCGCGGTACAGCACGTTGTAGATCGTGCGCTCGTCGTTGCGCTTGAAGACCCCGATGTAGTAGATGCCCTTCTCGAAGAAGGCCTTGTCGCTCACCTTGGTGATGACGTAGCGGCCGTCCTTCGTGAAGACGATCACGTCGTCGATATCCGAGCAGTCGCATACAAATTCGGCGTCCTTCATCGACTTGCCGATGCCGAAGAAGCCCTCGGCGCGGTCGACGTAGAGCTTGGCATTGGTCACGGCGACCTTCGTGGCCTCGATGTTGTCGAACTCACGCAGCTCGGTGCGGCGCTCCTTGCCCTTGCCGTATTTGTCGCGGATACGCTCGTAGTAGGCCACGGCGTACTCGGTGAGATGGTCAAGGTCGTACTGCGTGGCCTTGATATCCTCCTCGATCTGACGGATCTCGTTGTCGGCCTTGTCGCTGTCGTAACGCGAGATGCGGATGAACTTCAGTTCCGTCAGGCGCTGCACGTCGGAGAGCGTGACCTCGCGGCGCAGCCGTTTCTTGAACGGCTCCAGCCCCTTGTCCACGGCGGCGTAGGCCTCTTCGCGGCTCTTGCAGCCCTCGATAAGCTGGTAGAGCTTGTTCTCGATGAAAATGCGTTCGAGCGACGCGGCATGCCAGGCTTCGTTCAGTTCGCCGAGCCGGATCTCCAGCTCGCGCCCCAGCAGCCACTTGGTATGCTCGGCCGAGCGGCGCAGGATCTCGCTCACGCCCAGGAAATGGGGTTTCTCCTCCCAGATGACGCAGGCGTTGGGGGCAATCGAAACCTCGCAGTCGGTGAAGGCGTAGAGGGCGTCGATGGTTTTGTCGCTCGACTCGTCGGGCGAAACCTGGATGATGATTTCGACCTTGTCGGCCGTATTGTCATCGACCTTCCTGATTTTGATCTTGCCCTTGTCGTTGGCCTTGATGATCGAATCCTTGATCGACTCGGTGGTCGTGGTATAGGGGATTTCGGTGATGGCGAGCGTGCGTTTGTCGATCTTCGAAATCTTGGCACGCACCTTCACGGCCCCGCCCCGCAGGCCGTCGTTATAGCGGCTCACGTCGGCCATGCCGCCCGTCGGGAAGTCGGGGTAAAGCTGGAATTCGCGCCCTTCGAGGTGTGCGATGCAGGCATTGATGAGCTCCAAGAAGTTGTGTGGCAGGATCTTCGATGCCAGACCCACGGCGATGCCGTCGGAGCCCTGCGCCAGCAGCAGCGGGAACTTGATCGGCAGCGTGACGGGTTCCTCCTTGCGGCCGTCGTAGGACAGCATCCACTCGGTGGTTTTCTTGTTGAAGACCACTTCGGAGGCGAACTTCGACAGGCGCGCCTCGATGTAACGCCCCGCGGCGGCCTCGTCGCCCGTGAGGATATTGCCCCAGTTACCCTGGCAGTCGATCAGCAGGTCTTTCTGCCCCAGCTGCACCAGTGCGTCCTTGATCGACGCATCGCCGTGCGGGTGGTACTGCATGGTCTGTCCCACGATGTTGGCCACCTTGTTGTAGCGTCCGTCGTCGACGACCTTCATGGCGTGCAGGATACGCCGTTGCACGGGTTTGAGGCCGTCCTCGACATGGGGTACGGCGCGTTCGAGGATCACGTACGAAGCGTAGTCCAGGAACCAGTTCTTATACATGCCTGTCAGTTTGCGCACGCCCCCTTCGTCCTGCGTCAGGCGGTCGAACTTGCCCGCCCTGGCCGGGGCGTCGGCGGCAGGGGCCGCGTCGGCCGCATCGCCGGCGGTCTGAGGGGTCGGGGCCTCTTCGTTGAGCGGCTCGTCCCGCCCGATGGTATCTTTTTCTTCTGCCATATTGCTTAGTTGATTGCGAGATCCTGCTCGACGATGTCCTCCTCGATGCGCAGGTTGTCGATGATGAAGCCCTGCCGTTCGTAGGTGTTCTTGCCCATGTAGAACTCCAGCAGGTCGTGGATCGGGTCATCCTTGGTGATGCGAACCTTGTCCAGGCGGATATTCTCGCCGATGAATTCGCGGAACTCGTCGGGCGAAATCTCACCGAGGCCCTTGAAGCGCGTGATCTCGGCATTGGCGCCGCAGCGTCCGACGGCCTTTTGCCGCTCCTCCTCGGAGTAGCAGTAAAACGTCTCCTTCTTGTTGCGGACGCGGAACAGGGGGGTTTGCAGCACGAACAGGTGCCCCTGGCGGATCACGTCGGGGAAGAACTGCAGGAAGAAGGTCATCATCAAAAGGCGGATGTGCATGCCGTCGACATCGGCATCGGTGGCGATGATCACCTTGTTATAGCGCAGGTTGTCCATCTCCTCCTCGATGTTGAGCGCAGCCTGCAAGAGGTTGAACTCCTCGTTCTCGTAGACCACCTTTTTGGTCAGCCCGTAGCAGTTGAGCGGCTTGCCGCGCAGCGAAAAGACAGCCTGCGTGCGCACGTCGCGGCTCTTGGTGATCGAACCCGAGGCCGAGTTGCCCTCGGTGATGAAGATCATCGACTGTTCGGCCAGCTCGTGCTTGTCGGTGCGGTGTATCTTGCAGTCGCGCAGTTTCTTGTTGTTGAGCGAAACCTTCTTGGCCGTCTCGCGCGCCTTCTTCTGGATGCCCGAAATGGCCTTGCGCTCCTTCTCGTTCTCGACGATCTTCCGCTGGAGCACCTGCGCCGTCTCGGAATGCTTGTGCAGGTAGTCGTCGAGGTGCTTGCCCAGGAAATCGACGACGAAATTGCGCATCGACACGCCCGGCTCGATCTCCTTGGAGCCGAGTTTGATCTTGGTCTGCGATTCGAAGACCGGGTCGGTGACCTTGACCGAAATGGCGGCGATGATCGACGTGCGGATGTCCGAAGGATCGTAGTCCTTGTGGTAGAACTCCTTGACGGTCTTGGCGATGGCCTCGCGAAAAGCCGCCTGGTGCGTACCGCCCTGCGAGGTGTACTGGCCGTTGACGAACGAGAAATAGCTCTCGCCGTAGCCCGTGCCGTGGGCGATGGCCACCTCGATGTCGTCGCCAGAAAGGTGGATCGGCGCATAGAGCGGCTCTTCGGTCATGTTTTCGTTGAGCAGATCCAGCAGGCCGTTTTTCGAAACGTAGCTGTTGCCGTTGAAATTGAACGTCAGCCCCAGGTTCAGGTACGTATAGTTGCGCACCATCTGCTCGACGTATTCGAGGTTGTAGGCATACTCGCCGAAGACCTCCTCGTCGACGCGGAACGAGATGAAGGTGCCGTTTTTCTCGCGCACGCCGCTCTCCCACCTGTCGCTCACCTCGAGCCCCTTGGCGAAGGTCACCGTGCGGGCCTCGCCGTCGCGTACCGAACGGGCCGTGAACTCGCCGGAAAGCATGTTGACGGCCTTGACGCCGACGCCGTTCAGGCCGACGGTCTTCTTGAAGGCCGAGCCGCCGTACTTACCGCCGGTGTTCATCTCGCTGACGGCCGCCGCGAGCGATTTGAGGGGGATGCCGCGGCCGTAGTCGCGCACCGACACCACCTTGTCCTCGATCGAAATGTCGATCTGGCGGCCGGCCCCCATGATGAATTCGTCGACCGAATTGTCGACGACCTCCTTGATGAGGACGTAAATGCCGTCGTCGGCCTGGGTGCCGTCGCCCAGCTTGCCGATATACATACCGGGGCGCAGACGGATATGCTCCCGCGGCGAAAGCGTAACGATGGCGTCGTCGCCGTAGCTGTCGTTAGGATTGGTATTGAGTAAATCTGCCATAGTCTATTTTCGGTTTCGGATCTGGGCAAGGGCCGCGCTCATGGCGTCGTGCACCTCCTCCATCAGCACGTGCGTCTCGGTCGAGACGACCTTCCCGGCCGGTACGGGGGGCAGCACGCGGACGGTGATGCGGTTGCCCCAGTTGAACATCGCGTTCTTGCGGATAAGCGTCTTGGTGCCGTCCAGCACCACGGGGAGTATCTCCACGCCCGCCTCCCGGGCCAGCGTGAAGGCGCCCGCCTTGAAGCGGTGTATCTCGCCGTCTTTCGAACGCGTACCCTCGGGGAAGACGGCGACCGAAACGCCGCGCGAGATCCACAGCTTGCCGTCGCGCACCATCTGCTCCAGCGCCTCGGAGGCGCGGCCGCGGTTGATGCAGATGTCGCCGTGGAGGATGAGGTACTGCCCGAAGAAAGGCGTCTTGAAGACCTCGCGCTTGGAGACCCAGCGGAAATTGAGCGGGATGTAATAGAGCGTCGGGATGTCGATCACCGTATTGTGGTTCAGCACGATGACGTAGCTTTTCTTCCGGTCGACATGTTCGAGCCCCTCCACACGCTGCCGCCAGCGGGGCGGAATGGCGAAGAAGGTGCGCACCAGGATGCGTGACAGCTCGTGCACCACGCGGCGGCCCTTGTCGAAGGGATAGCACACGACCAGCGCCAGGGCCGACAGGATCATGAAGAAGGTGCACAGCAGCACCAAGAAGATATAATAAACCGCGCTTATCATAGTTTCAGCATTTTTTGCCGGGCATTCCCGCCCCGCCGTGCCTGCCCTGCTGCCGGATCGCGTCGGAAACGGCATGTCGGAGCGTTCGGAATCACATCGGGGGACAATGAGCCATAATAATTCAATCTGCAAATTTAGGAATTATTCGCGGGATTCCAGCCTCGCGGCGCACGATTTTTCAACAAAATTTCGACGACACCTATTTTATCGGGGACAGCCCTCCCCCGCTTTCCGCGACGCAGAAAGCGTACGCCGACAACTATCCAGAGGCGGAAGGCAGACGGCGGCACAGAGGCGGGGATGGGGGCGGAGGTGCGGGAAACGGATGCCGACGGCAACACAGAGGTGGGGATACTGGCAGAGACACAGAGAGGAGTGCGGGCAACGGCACAGAGAGCAGCTACCGATGACGGCACGGAAAGGTGTGCGGGAGGGGTACGGAGAACGGATGCCGACGGCAACACAGAGGTGGGGATGCAGGCGGAGGCGCGGAGAGCGGATGCCGACGGCGGCACAGAGGCGTGGATAGTGGCGGGGATAGTGGCGGGGATAGTGGCGGGGGCACAAAGG